>Ga0111539_10001392_pt1 | contig 32179 bp, 37 predicted proteins | sample RhiMethybrSRZTD1_FD_79667 | JGI IMG/M metagenome (GOLD analysis project Ga0111539, IMG submission 79667) | Populus rhizosphere microbial communities from Tennessee, USA - Rhizosphere MetaG P. TD hybrid SRZTD1 (version 2) (version 2) | ecosystem: Host-associated > Plants > Roots > Rhizosphere >...
GAAATCGGAAATCGGAGAATCCTGCATCTCAAATCCGAAAACCGAGATATCGGATCGGACTGCCTGGTGACCTGCCACACGAGCAGTCCAATGTGATACTTCGGATTTCGGAGCTGAGATGCAGGATTCGTCCAATTTCCGATTTTCGTACCATCACCCTGACTCAGGGAGGCGTAGCGCTCTTCCGATAATTTCGCCTCTGCTATACTCGACCTCGTGTCCATCCAGTCTCGGGATTCTCTCTCACAAGAGGCGCGCCGCCTCCAGGCTTCCGGAAAAAAGGTCGTTTTCACCAACGGCTGTTTCGACCTTCTTCACCCCGGCCATCTCGATCTGCTCACGCGTGCGCGGAGTCTCGGCGATGCTCTTATCGTTGCGATCAATAGCGACGCTTCCGTCAAGCGTTTGAAAGGCGCGAACCGCCCCCTCTTTCCCGAAAACGAGCGCGCGGAAATTCTCGCCGCGCTGAGCGTGGTGGACTACGTCTGTACATTTGATGAAGACACGCCTCTTGAAGCGATCCTCGAGATTCGACCGGACATTCTTGTGAAGGGCGCCGATTGGACCGACAACATCGTCGGCAGTCGCGAGGTCGAGAGTTGGGGCGGAAAAGTTGTCGCTCTGCCGCTCGTTCAGGGACAGTCCACGACGGGCATTATTGAACGCGTCTTACACCGTGGAAGCTCCTCCTAAACAAGCCGAAGGCCGCATCCCGGAAGCCCTCTCCAGAATTTCGGCGGTTGTCGAATTTCGCCGCATCGCCTCCGAGACTTTGCGCGGCGAAGCCGATGTTGTGGTTTCGGGCCTCACAGGCACGGCTCGGGCGCTCTTCGTCGCTGGCCTCTGGCATAGTCTTCGACGACCTCTGATTCTCGTCACATCACAGGATAAGAATGTCGCGACGCTGACGTCCGATATCGAGTACTTCCATCGCGTTCTGAATTCTGCGGGCGCCGATGTCTGCTCGTTTCCCGCACTCGAAACAGATCCGTACTCGGGAATGGCGCCCCATGCCGGTGCACTGCAGACTCGTGCGACCACGCTCTGGTCCCTGCGGCAGAAGCGCTCCGACATCGTGGTGGCTTCCGTTCAGGCGGTCGCATCCCGGCTGCCTTCGCCACCAACGTTTGACACGTACAGCCTTCACATCTCAAAAGGGGACGATGTCTCCCAGGAACTTCTTGTCGATCACCTGACCGTCTCCGGATATATCCGGCAAGAACCTGTTGCCGGCCCCGGTGAGTTCTCGGTTCGCGGCGGCATTGTGGATGTGTTTTCGCCGCTGATGCGTTCTCCGGTTCGGCTGGAGTTTTTCGGCGACACTGTTGATTCCATCCGCGAATTTGATCTCGACGATCAGCGTTCCCGCGGGCCCGTGCAACACATCGACATTCTCCCCATGCAGGATGTTCTGGTCAGCCGCGAAATGATTCGCGAGTGGGGCGTCAAAGCGGATGAGTACTGGAAAGACGACGTCTTCCAGAAAGACCTGCGCGAAAAGCAGGTTTTCGCTGAGGCTGGAGAATTCTTCCCCGGCATCACGTTTCTGCTTCCCGCCGCGTTTCCAATGGAGTCCACGCTCTTCGACTACGCGGAAGGCGCCGTCGTGATCCTTGATGAAACGGATCTCCTTCAAGAGACGCACACCAGGTTCCTCGAAACGCTTCAGCGCCGCTACGAGCAGACGACGACTGCCGGTTCGCTGGCCGTTCCGCCATCCAGCCTTTTCTGGACACCGGAAGACTTCGCGAGGGCGAAGCTGAAGAACTCGCGTCTGCACCTGGAAGAGCTCGGCGCCACCGAGTTTCCGAACATAAAGCCATTCCCGATTCGATCTCAGCCCGCCGCCCGGTGGCACGGTCGAATCAAGGAACTGGCGGAAGAAGTTCGTAACAACTTTTCAAATGGGATCCAGGTGGTGCTTCTCGGCAGCACGCTTGGCATGGCCGAACGGCTTCGAGATTTTCTCCACGAATACGACATCCCGTTTCGTCTCGAATTCGGCGAACAACCCTTAAAAGCATCGGACTCGCCGCTCGCCCCACTCGTGGGAATTGGACGGTTGTCTTCCGGGGTGAGCCTGCCGGACGCCGCGCTACTGGTATTTGCCGAAACAGACATCTTCGACGAGGTCGAACACGCACAGCCGACGTATCGGCGTCGGCAGAAGTTGTCGGCCTTTATATCGGATCTGCAGGACCTCAAGCCTGGAGACTACATCGTCCACGTCGATCACGGGATCGGAACCTACAACGGCATCACGCTCGTGCACGACCGAGAATGCATGGTGCTGACCTATCACGGCGGCGATCGCATCTACGTTCCGCTGGAGCGACTCGACCTCATCCAGAAATATTCGTCGACCGAAGGCGCGAAACCCCAACTCGACAAGCTCGGCGGCACTTCGTGGGTCCAGCGCAAATCGCGCGTCAAGCGCGCGATTCGAGACATGGCGCAGGAGTTGCTGCAGTTGTACGCGCAGCGGAAGGTCGCTCATGGCTATGCGTTTGCGCCCGACAGCGCGTGGCAGAAAGAATTCGAGGAAGCGTTTCCCTATGAAGAGACCGTAGACCAGTTGACGGCGATTGCGGACATCAAGCGCGACATGGAAAGCCCCATCCCAATGGATCGCCTCGTCTGCGGCGATGTGGGTTACGGGAAGACTGAAGTGGCGATGCGCGCGGCGTTCAAGGCCATCAACGATGGAAAGCAGGTTGCGGTTCTCGCGCCCACGACAGTCTTGTGTTTTCAGCACTTCGAAACTTTCAAGGAAAGGTTCTCGGCTTTTCCGGTAAAGACGGCAATGCTCAGCCGGTTCGTCCCGGCGAAAGAGCAGAAGGCGATCGTCGCGGAGGTCGAGGCCGGACGCATCGACGTTGTTGTCGGGACGCATCGCATCCTTTCGACAGATGTGAAATTCCAGGATCTGGGTCTCATGATCGTCGACGAGGAACAGCGTTTCGGCGTCGCTCACAAGGAGAAGCTGAAGAGGATTCGCACGGAGGTGGATGTTCTGACGCTCACCGCAACTCCCATACCCCGCACGCTGAACATGTCGCTGAGTGGACTGCGCGATATGTCGGTGATCGAAACTCCCCCGCGAGACCGGCTCGCGATTCAAACGAACGTCGTCAAATTCCGGACGTCTGTTTTTGAGAATGCCGTCAACTTCGAGCTGGATCGCGGCGGCCAGGTGTATGTCGTCCACAACCGTGTGGAATCCATCTATTCGTTGGCGGACATGGTTCGGCGGCTGTGTCCGAGGGCTCGCGTGGGTGTGGGTCACGCGCAGATGTCGGAGAAGGAACTCGAGACCGTGATGACGCGATTCATGCATCACGAATTCGATGTCCTTGTAGCGACCACGATCATTGAAAATGGTCTCGATATTCCGCTTGCGAATACCCTCATCGTCAATCGCGCCGACAAATTCGGCCTGTCGCAGCTCTACCAGCTTCGAGGCCGGGTCGGCCGGTCGAATCGGCGTGCTTACGCCTACCTGTTGATTCCGTCTGATGAATCGCTGACCCCGATCGCTCGCCGACGCCTCGCTGCCATTCGAGAATTCAGCGATTTGGGTGCGGGATTCCGCATTGCAGCCCTGGACCTGGAATTACGAGGAGCAGGGAATCTTCTTGGGGGACAACAGCATGGCCACATTGAAGCCATTGGCTTCGATCTGTACTGTCAGCTGCTTGAGCGAACCGTCGAGGAATTGCGGACTGGTCAGGAATTACCGGAAACGGATACGGCCATCAATTTAAAGGCCGATCTGAAGATTCCCGTGGGCTTCATTGACGACGAATTACAACGGCTTAGGGTCTATAAGCAGATCGCCACTTCCCGGACCGAAGATGACGTGGACAGTCTTTATCGAGAGCTCGAAGACCGCTTCGGCGCCATGCCGCTTCAGGTGCGTAACTTACTGGAATATGCGCGACTTCGGGTTCTCGGCCGGGCGCGAGGCGTGACGTCGATTGAACGGACAGTTCACGGGATTGACATCCGATTCCATGAATCTGCCAGAATCGATCCAGAGCGCATTATTGAACTTGTGGGTTCCGGCGACCGCATCACATTCGCGCCGCCAACGACGCTGCGTATGAAGGCGCCGAGCTCCCGGGCGGACTTTTTCGCCAGCATTGCCGACTTGTTGCGCGAGATCGCCTAGGCATTTAAGATCTTTGAAGGAGTTTCCAATGAAAAGGGTTTTGACCTACCTTGCTTTAATCCTCGTCGCGGTTGCCCCCGTGGCTGCCCAGCAGGTTAAGAAGATCGAGGCGATTGCCGCTCGCGTAAATTCTGAGATCATCCTGAAGTCCGATATCGACCGCGATATCGAACTCCTTCGATATGAGAGAGCCCAGGCCGGCATGGATCCAGCGCAGATTGCCCGGGAGCTGGAAGTCGAGTCCAGGGATGTCCTCCGTAACCTTATCGACAAGGCTCTTCTTGTACAGATCGCGAAGGACGCCGGTTTGAGCGCCGACCTTGATGTGCAGCGGACGATGGAAGAACTCCGAACCGACAGGAAGTTCGCCACCATGGAAGAACTTGAGAAGGCGATCGTCAAGGATTACGGCGATCTGGACGAGTTCAAGAATGACATCCGCACAAAGTTCCTCACGCAGCAGGTAATCGACCACGAAGTCGTCGGCCGCGTCATCATCACGCAGGAAGAAATGCGTAAGTACTACGACGCGAACCAACAGGAATTCGATAAGCCGGCGGGTGTGCGAATCTCGGAAATCACCGTGCTGGTCGACAAGCGGTTGCCCGACCAGGTCGCGTCGCAGCGAAAGAAAATTGAGGAAGCGGTGGCTGCGTTGAAGAAGGGCGACAGTTTTTCAGACGTCGCGGAAAAGTATTCCGAAGTGGCCACGGCTACCAAGGGCGGCGATCTGGGTTTCTTCGCCGGCGACCTTAAGGAGCAGATGAACGAAAAAATCGCCGCGGCTCTGGAGGGTCTACAGAAGAACCAGACGACCGATATTCTTGAATTCGACGACGCGTTGACAGTGTTTAAAATCACCGACAAACACAACGGCGGCATTCTCAGCTTTGAGCTGGCCAATAATTTCATCTGGCAAGTCCTGATGAGCAAAATCGCTCCTGACAAAATTCGCGAATACCTGGTTAAGCTGCGCGAGGAAGGGTTTGTTGAAGTAAAGCCCGGATTCGTCGACACCGGCGCGCGTCCCAAGGCCGGTAAGGCCGCAGCGGTCACGCCTTGATTGTTGAAGCATGCGCTGGTACGAAAATCGGAAATTGGACGCATCCTGCACCAGCGCATGCTTCAAGTCTGTTGATTCCCTCCGTCACCGCATTTCTCCCACCTGGACCTGATGCGTCTCGACCTCTTTCTAAAGTGGAGCCGGCTTGTTCTGCGCCGTACCTTGGCGAAGGAGATGTGTGACGCCGGTCGCGTCAGCGTCAACGATACCGAAGCACGAGCAGGCCGTGAAGTCCGCGTTGGCGATACGGTTGACGTCCGATTGCCGCGCAGGCGATTGAAGGTTCGTATTATTTCGATTCCCCTGCACGCCCCCGGAAAGGAAGGCGGGCGCGAAATGGTGGAGCTTCTTGAAGACCGAAGAGATACTGCAGACACGACATAGTTCGCTTTCGTTGACGCCTCTCGAACTGGACATGATGAAGGCCGTCTGGCGTCGCCATCCCATCACCGTCAAAGACGTGCAGGAAGCCATCCGGCCCGAACGGCGCCTGGCGTATACAACAGTCATGACGGTGCTGCATCGCTTGTATCTGAAGGGATTTTTGACCCGGACATTACAATCCAAAGCGCATTACTACGAACCCACAGTGGACTTTTCCGACGTCCGGGACGCTGCCGTTTCCGGGGTGATCCGTCACTTCTTTCGAGGCTCGCGCGATGAGTTTCTTCAATTCCTTGAAAACGGTGTCAGCGCGCCCGCCGAAATCACCGCACCCACTGCTTTGGACGAAACTCTCCTCTAACTTTTATGCTAGTCTCCCCTGCTGATGCACGACCAACACGCGACCCCTAAATCTGACATTCAAATTGCCCAGGAAGCGCAGATGCGTCCAATTCTGGACGTGGCGCGGGCCAAACTTGGAATCGACCCGAAAGATCTGCTCCTTTACGGACACCATAAAGCGAAGATTTCACTGGATTATCTGCGGACGCTCGACAGCCGTCCCAGTGGCAAGCTGATCCTCGTCACGGCCATCACGCCGACACCCGCCGGGGAGGGCAAAACCACCACTACCGTTGGCCTCGGCGATGCGCTCAACAAGCTCGGAAAACGCGCGCTCATCTGTCTGCGCGAACCCAGTCTTGGCCCTTGCTTCGGCGTCAAGGGTGGCGCCGCCGGCGGCGGTTATGCGCAGGTCGTGCCGATGGAGGACATCAACCTCCATTTCACCGGCGATTTCCACGCGATCGGCGTTGCCAACAATCTTTTGGCCGCGATGGTGGACAACCATATTTATTCCGGCAACAGTCTCGGGCTCGATGTTCGCCGCATTACCTGGCGACGGGCGATCGATATGAACGACCGCTCGCTGCGCGAGATCGGGATCGCGTTCGGTGGGGTGGGCAACGGTTTCCCGCGCGAAGATGGATTCGACATCATCGCTGCCTCTGAAGTGATGGCCGTGTTCTGCCTGGCGAACGACATTGCCGACCTGAAGCGTCGCCTGGGCAACATCATCGTCGGCCAAACGCGCGATAAGAAATATGTCCGTGCGGCGGAGCTTCAGGCTGCGGGAGCGATGACGGCTCTTTTGAAAGACGCGCTGGCGCCCAACCTCGTTCAGACAATCGAGGGGAATCCGGCACTGATTCATGGCGGACCCTTTGCCAACATCGCTCACGGTTGTAACTCCGTTGTTGCGACAAAGGCAGGACTGAAGCTGGCAGATTACGTCGTCACGGAAGCAGGCTTCGGCGCCGATCTCGGAGCTGAGAAGTTCCTCGACATCAAGTGCCGCAAAGCCGGTCTCAAGCCGGATTGCGCTGTGATTGTTGCGACGATTCGCGCGCTGAAGATGCATGGCGGCGTCGCGAAAGCCGATCTCGGAAAAGAGAATGTGCACGCCCTGGAAAAGGGTTTCGCGAATCTCGGCCGTCACATTGAGAATATGCGCAAGTACGGATTGCCTGTCGTTGTCGGTGTGAACCGGTTCAGTGCCGATACGCCTGCGGAAATCGCGGCCCTGAAGTCCCTGTGCGCGAAGATGGAAGCGGAGTGCGTGCTTTCCGATCACTGGGCACGCGGAGGTGAAGGCGCTCTGGACCTTGGCAACGCGGTGCTGAAAACCATCGAAAGCAAGCCATCGCAGTTCAAAACGCTTTATGCCGACGATTTGCCGCTCTGGAAAAAGGCGCAGACGATCGTGAAAGAGATTTACGGCGGCGAAGACATCATTGGCGATCAGAAAGTGGGCGATCGCTTCAAGGAATTGCAGGACCAGGGTTATGGGCATCTCCCGGTCTGCATCGCGAAGACGCAATACAGTTTCTCGACGGATCCCGACCTGAAGGGCGCGCCCACACATCACGTCGTGCCGATTCGTGAAGTGCGGCTGTCTGCCGGCGCGGAGTTCATTGTCGCGATCTGCGGCAGCATCATGACCATGCCGGGATTGCCGAAAGTTCCCGCGGCAAACAACATCGACGTCACGCCCGAAGGCCGGATCACCGGACTCTTCTAAGCGCCATGGACCTGCCAGCCTGGCGCCGCGAAACGCGCGCCCGCCTTATCGAAGCGCGCCAGAACATCCCGGCCGGCGATCATCAGCGTTGGAGCCTCGCCATCGAAGCCTCTGTGGAAGGGGCTCTCAGTCCATTGCCTCCGCAGACTTTCAGTCTCTACTGGCCATTTAAAGGAGAGGTCGATCTCCGCGCGCTTGCCGAACGGCTGGAGATGAAAGGTTGGAAGGCCGCTCTTCCTTCGGTAGTCGGCCGTGGGAAACCTCTCGAGTTTCTTCGCTGGATCTCCGGCGCCGAGATGGACGTTCAATCCTTTGGCATTCCGGTACCGCGAGTGCGGGAAGTGGTGCGCCCGACAGTCGTGATCATGCCGCTGGTTGGCTTCGATGCTCAGAACTATCGGCTCGGCTACGGCGCGGGTTACTTCGACATGACACTCGCGAGCATGGAGCCCATGCCCTTCAGCCTTGGAATCGGCTTCGAGCTTCAACGTTTGGAGACAATCCATCCGTTGACGACAGACGTTCCGGTCGATCTGGTCGTTACGGAGGAGGGGATCCGGAAGTTGCGGGGTTGAGTGAGAGTCGCGGAATTCCGAGAATCCCGAGAGGAAGATGATATCACCGGCTTTGATTCCGTTTGATTCGAGAGTGAAGTTTCTCACGCTCGACATGATTGAAGCGCATCTCCGCCGGACCGTTCCATATCGTTGCACACGGACTGAATGGGTGGGAGTTTCCGTGACCATACCCCAGGTTAGGATCGAAACATCAGTACCGATGACAATTCAAGTCGACGATGATCCTGAGCATATTCCGGAGGAGTTAGCCGAGCTGGCTGCCGAGGCCGAAGACGAGGCAAGTCTCCCCGGTGAAGCCGCCATGTCGCTCGCTCCGAATCCTTCGTCGCACCGCGCGATTGCGGTTGCGCCATGTCGGCGACAGTGGCATGTTCCTTTTGAGCAAGCTCCGGGAGGTCTGGATGCGTCGGACACAACTTTTTTTTGCGATCTGCGTAAGCTTCTTGTCGGCCGTGGCTGCCGGGAGCCAGGCGTCGGACGGCGGAGCGCTGTCCGGGGCGCTGCGGACCCACGTGCAGGGCGAACGGTTCGATATTGTCACGTCCATTAGAGGACTGCCGCTCGGCGTCCGCGACGGTCTGCAGAGATTGTTCGGCAACGGGGCACTCGACATCGCCGACCCCGGAGGCGAGTTTCAGGTGACGGACGCCAATCCGAAGCTACCGCTTCGTCGTCTGGTCGCGGCGGGGTGCTCGATCGATAATCACTGCCTCGTCCATTACGAGCGCGGCGGTCGCAACCACACGTGGCATGTGGCGCTGTTTCGCTGGACGCCGAACGAGACTCGATTCGAGTGGGGCGGCGCTGCGCCGGCGAGTCTGGGGACAATCGACGACGTTAAGAAGGCAATCCTCTCTGGTGGGATCAAGGGCCAGACCAAGGTCTGGTAGTTGCGGCAGTGATCGCTGATCGATGATGAAGAACCCCCAACTCTATAAAGAACAGCTCAAGGGGTTTTGCGTGGAGTTGCTGGAGTATTTTCGTTTGCGCGCTCCGGCGGACGCAGAGGCTTTCGTGACTGCAGCGTTATCCGTAGTTCATAAGACATCGTCGAAGTCGGGGCTTCAACAGATCGTCCGTGACCTTCTTGAGATGACATTGCGAATGTCTGAGGTAGAGGTTCGCGAGCTCGATAGCCGGTTGGCTTCCCGCAACCTCCCGACCCTTTCCGCGATGCGGGACTCCGAGGGTCGGCAGTTCCGAGAGATACTCCTGCGCGGCCGTATCCGCGGCGAGGACGAGTTTCGCTTCGTTGAAGCTCGCCTTGCGGACGTGGAGCCAACGGGACCGTCGGATGCAGAGCGAGAGCTTGCAAACCAACTCCTGCTTTCCTACAAGCCGTAAGATGGGGACCTTGTTATGGGAAAAATGAAGACATACGCGAGCTTTAACGATTACTCCAAAGATCAGAATCCCAAAAACCAGGCCGTTATTCGCGCCCTTCGGCGTTTTGTAAAACGTGTTGAGCCGAAGCTAAATGAAGCCGTGAAATGGGGAAACGGGTGTTGGATCGGGAGTAACGGGCCAGTGGCTTACGTCTACTCTGCAACGGATTATGTGCAGTTTGGGTTTTTTTACGGATCATCCTTAAAGGACCCGGGAGGGTTACTCGAAGGCAAGGGGAAGTTCGTGCGACACACCAAGGTCCGTGACGTTTCTGATATTGACGAGCGAGCGTTTGCGGCGCTCCTCAAGCAAGCTTCAGGCACGCGCTAAGATTGGAGAGTACGTGACGTTTCCGGAGAGTGATTGGCGTCTACTCAGGTCGGTGCATCGCACTGCACTCGATCGATACTGTACGCGAGTGCTTGAGGATTGTGCCGCGACTATTCGGGAAGCGGACACCTCTTCGCACGACCGTTACCTTCACCTTTTTCGTTTGCTAAGAGAGCGAGACAAGAGCCTCTCCCTCGCATTCGATGCCCTGCGACGTTCGACTGCAATTGAACGGCTGGCTGCGATGATTGCTCTCGATGTGGTAACCGATGAGGAGCTCGACCGCTTCAGCACGCCAACACGCGACTCAGCAATTTTCCTGGCGGACCTTTACCGCCCGAGCGAAAAGCGGCGCAAGGTGCGTTAACAGGACGCGTCGAAATGTGAACTGAGAGGACGAAATGAGCTACGTATCACGGACAGGCGCAGTGATCTTTGCGAAGAGCCTCGATCGCGTTGCGGACTTCTATTCCAGTGTGCTTGGTCTCACAGAGGCAAATCGTAACATTGACCACATCGTCCTGGAATCGCCAGGCTTTCAGCTTGTGGTGCATAAGATTCCAGGCGACAGGGCTGCGACGGTCGAAGTTGCGGTGCCGCCCGTAAGACGGGCGACTGCGGCGTTCAAGCCGGTCTTCTTCGTTCCAAGCATCGCGAGTGTGCGAGTCGTTGCTGAAGCGCATGGCGGCGTTATGGAACCGGTCGACAAGGAGTGGTCTTTTAACGGAATCACGGTATGCGATGGGCTGGATCCGGAGGGTAACGTTATTCAATTCCGCGAGAGTCCCTAACCTAAATGAGCCGAAGGGGATGAGTGAAGTGGCCCGAGGAATCGGAAGGCGATGCGGCGCGGCTAACCTTGAGCCGTCAACCAGACGTCCATGAACCGAAAAATCGGAATCTATATTTCATGTATCGCGTTGCTTCAAATGACGCTGTACGCCACGGCGTAGGTTAATCCGAAAGCAACGTGGCTGTTCTATTTTGACCCTCGGATTGGCATTTTTATTCTTGAGTCCAGTTTCTGGCGATCTTCCATGCCAATGTTTCCCGCTGCGAGCTCGATAGTGTCTGCTCTTATCCTCGCTTGTATCGGGGCGGGAATGTTGTTGGATAAAGTTTCGGTAGGCCGGTATGTCATCGCTGAAACGATAATGGCGACGCCCAACGTACTGTTTTTCGCCTGGATCATGATCGCAAACCCCAGCTCGGCTCATGGGTTCTCGGTTGGCGAGCTGTTGTTTCCAATTGTGGTGTTTTCGATAACAAGTGCGGTTCCTATCTGGCTCGCGATCGTTCCACTGAGGAACAACACGAAGCGCCATTTGCCGACAAGATCCCGCGAGGCTCGATTGAAGTGATCACCAAGAAAGAAGTGGCTCGCCTTAGTGGGAGGGACATGTGCGCTTCTTGGATCAATGGGTGTGGTCGGGTTTTTGGCATTACGAGTCTACGCCGGGTTGGGCTTGAGTCCGCGTGACGCTTTGGGCTTCGACGACGGCGGACCAATCTTCATCTTGGCTATCATATACATCTTGCCGCTGACTGGAGGTGGAGCCCTGTTCTCGTGGTATTTCAGACGACGCGTTTCGATGATTGCCAACCTTGTAGCGCTAGGCGTTTTTCTTCGTTACGGTCTGGCAGGCGCAGTGCCCTAGTCGCTAGCCGTTCGACGGACGGTACTCCTTATGAAACGTTCCACATTGCTTGAGATGCTGGCTGAGAGAATCGTCGGTATTAACTGTCCCCACCCCGTCCGAGTTGCCATCGACGGGGTCGATGGAGTCGGCAAGACGGTGCTCGCTGACGAGCTGGCGGAGACGCTATCGAATTCCGGACGACAGGTCATTCGCGCATCTGTAGACGGGTTTCATAACCCTCGGAGCATTCGCTACCGCCTTGGCCGGAACTCTCCCGAGGGCTACTTCCGAGACTCCTTCAACTACACGGCGCTCACCACCTTGCTTCTCGCGCCCCTCGGTCCTGGCGGAACACGCCGATATCGGCGAAACGTCTTCGACTATCGAATGGACTCCGAAAAGACTACGCCTATGGAAACGGCAGATGAAGACGCGATCTTGTTATTCGACGGTGTCTTTCTGCACAGACCGGAGTTGGTTTCACATTGGGACATCAGCCTGTTTCTTGATGCACCGTTCGAAGTCACGATCCCCCGCGCATCGGCTCGTGATGGCAGTTCGCCAGACGTTAAAGCGCCGGAGAACTGTCGCTACGTAGAAGGGCAGCAGAAGTATTTGCAGACTTGTGAGCCCAGGTCACTCGCGACCATCGTGATCAATAACGAAAATTTGTCGTCGCCGGAGATCACGACAAAGTGATCAACCCGGCGACAGTTTTTGCAGCCACGTGGGTTGATGGACTATTCGTTTTCACGGGCAAAACGCGACGTCATGAGCTTGACGGTCAGGTTGTGACAGGCCTGGTCGAAAGTCGGAAAGGGGGAGTCCTCGCCATTGTCGACGGGCATTCGCTCTGCCAACGCAATAGTCAGGGCTTGTGGAGCACAATCGCGACCACCGATTCAAACCTCTCGTGCCTGGTAGCAGTAGACGATGCTATCTACGTCGGCACAGATGATGCGCGAGTTCTTCGCATGCGTGAACGTGGCAGCGTTGAGGAACTCCCAGGGTTTGATTCCGTCCAGGGACGTGGGATGTGGTACGCCGGTTCCGCGGTGATAGACGGCCAGCGCCTTGGCCCCCCGCTAGGCGTTCGATCGATGGCAGCAACCTCGGACGGAAGCGTGCTCCTGGCCAATGTGCATGTCGGCGGTATTCCGCGGTCCATTGATGGTGGCGTGACCTGGCAACCCACCATTGCCATCGACAGCGACGTCCACGAGGTTTGCGCGCATCCTGTTCAGCCGAACATCGTGGTCGCGGCCGCTGCGATTGGGCTGTGTATCAGCCGCGACGGCGGCGCGACCTGGACCGTCGAACAGGAAGGGCTTCATGCATTTTATTGCTCTGCTGTAGCCTTGTCGGAGTCGGACATTCTGATAGCTGCGTCTACCGACCACTTCGCTACCGAGGGGGCGGTCTATCGACGGCGAATTGAAGGAAACGACCCGCTCGAGCCTGTTCGCGGATTGCCGCGGTGGCTTAAAGGCATCGTCGACACAGGTTGTATCGCTACACATGGGTCTGTTATAGCGATCGCGGACAAGGCTGGAAATTTGTATTTGTCCGAAGACGGCGGAAACTCCTGGCGCACCGAGAGTGGTCTGCCAACGTTGAGCAAGCTGATCGTTGTCGGGACGGAATCTTAAAAATGGACGGACTATTTCGTTTTCCTGAAGAGGCGGATACGCAGGATCCCAGGGTCGACGCCTGGCTCGCTAAACAAGAAGATGAACTGCATTCGATTGCGCAAAAATGGTTCGCGCAAATGCGAGCGTGCGGCGGTGATGTGCGGGAGCTGATGCACGATGGCTGCCCGGTAGCGTGCGTCGAAGACGCAGCATTCGGTTACGTCAATATCTTCAAAGCTCATGTGAATGTCGGTTTCTTCTGCGGGTCGGCATTGCCAGATCCCGGCGGCCTACTGGAAGGAACCGGCAAAAACATGCGCCACGTAAAACTAAGGCCCGACCGCGAGATCGACGTCAGGGCACTGAATGGTCTCATTTACTCGGCATATCGGACAGTGAAGGCCCGGCTGAAGGACGGACGGCATTAATGGGCATCAAGATCGACGGTCTGACCCCGCTGCTTTCGGTTTTCGACATGCCAACGTCGCTGAAGTTCTATCGCGACATTCTCGGGTTTAAAGTCACGCAGGATACCGGGCAGGGCGACAATTCGGGATGGGTGATGATTCAGAAAGACAACGTCATCCTGATGCTGAACACCGCCTATGATGATGACGAGCGCCCGGCCGCTCCAGACCCCACGCATCACTCTGTTCACAAAGACACCTATCTTTACTTTCAGTGCCCCAATCCCGATGCGGCGTACGAGTACCTGAAATCGAAAGGTATTTCGCTCGATCCACCCACGGTTGCTTATTACGGAGTGAGACAGCTTTACCTTCAGGATCCGGATGGGTACACGCTTTGCTTTCAATGGCCGGAGCCGGAATCGTGATTGAACAGTGATTATTGAGGTCCATTCAGAACAACCCGAGGACCATGCGTACGTCCGAGACGTCCACGTGCGTGCATTTGGAGACAATCAGGCTGCAGATCTCGTCGAGCTGCTCCGAAACAGGAACAAGGCCGTAATCAGCCTTGTGGCGGTCTCCTCGCATCGTGTTATTGGTCATGTTCTCTTTTCACCCGTAACTGTCTCGAACGCGCCGCTTGCGTTCCGCGCGCTGGGCCTCGCGCCGCTGGCCGTGTTGCCTGAATTTCAGAAGCGTGGCGTTGGGAGCCAACTGACTGAAGCAGGTTTGGAGACTTGCCGCCAGCAGGGTTACGACGTCGTGGTAGTACTCGGCCATCCGAACTACTATCCGCGCTTCGGTTTTTCGACCGCCCGGGCGTTTGGCTTGGATAACGAGTACAACGCCGAGGACGCGTTCATGGTCATGGAACTCAAGCCCGGCGCCTTGCTGGGAATCCAGGGATTGGTGCAGTATGCTCCCGAGTTTCGAGAAGTGGGGTGCTGACTCTATGCGCGGATCGAATTTGATGGTTGTTCAATACGTCTACAACATGCCCAGGGCGGTGGCGTTTTATCGCGATGCGATGGGTTTGAATCTGATCAGTGAATCTTCCGGTTGGAGCATGCTGTCGTGCGGCGATGCCCTCGTGGGTTTGCACATCATCGAGAAGGGTGTCAGCGAGGGGTTGGCGCGTCACGCCGGTTTGAATCTTCAGGTAGATCATCTCGAGACCGCCATCGAGGATGTCTGCAAGGCCGGTGGCCATCTTCTGACCGTTAGAGAGGCCGAACTGCCACACGTTCCTGTTCGCCTCGCGGAGGTACAGGACTCCGAAGGAAACGGATTTGAGTTACGCCAGTTTGTCGGCGCATCCTAAAAATCGGGGACGGTGAGCAAGTTCTCCCGGTTTCCGAATCGCCTGTCTGTCCTCACCGTAAGCTGCACGGTGACGGATATGGACAATCTTGACGAAACCGACGCTGTCGAGCAGTTCGTCTCAAGGTATTTCGAAATATATCGAGAGTTGTGCTCAAACTCTTACCGAATCTATTACTGCCTGTTCTTTGGAGCTCTTGGGCTGGTGGGGGGCTTCACCAGCGTCTTTCAAAGCATGTTCGGCAGGCCTCTTTTCGGCATCGCACTCCTGTGCGGGCAGCTGCCGTTACAACTCTACTTTACGCTCACCTTATCCGAGTCCCCCTTCCTGTAAAACCCAGAAATTTCCGGCGTTTGCTCTTCGCCGTGACCGGCTGGTACACCACCGGCGCCCTGATCCTTCTGGCGATAACGGCCGTGTACGGGTTGCGAAAACCCGGTGACATCGCGCTGTCCGTGTTGATGTTGTTCGGCCTTTTCGCGAATCCGACCCTGCTGTCTTACCTGCAGGATGCTTCAGCGTCATGAAGCGACGCTACCCACAATGCTGCGAGATTGACGATTGTGCGCTGACTGTTGGGCTTGACACCTTGATTGTCTGTGGGCTTATTGTGATCAGGCAGCATCGGTCATGAGTAGCCACCACATTCTCACCGCTCCAGAGACAGCCGAGCAATGGCAACATTATCACTCCATCCGACGCCGAGTCCTCTGGGAACGGCGTGGGCAGCACGGCGTGTACGACGAAAACCATCCTGACGAGCGTCAGCCGAATCACCACGCATTTCTGCTCATGCACCGCGATGATCCCGTAGGAGTCATTCGCGTGGATATCGATGGCAAGCGCGCGATTTTTCGACGCGTTGCGATCCGGGAAACCAAACAACGCGCGGGCCACGGACGAGTCCTGCTGGTCCTGGCTGAAGAGTTTGCGAAACGCAAAGGCTGCGACCAACTGTATTCATTTGTCTCTCCGGACGCCGTCGGATTCTACGAGAAGTGCGGTTTTGAGCGCGTTGCTCGCAACTTGGGCGATCCCGATCATGTTCCAATGCAAAAACGTTTGATCCGGGAGCTCTCGCGTAAACAGCACCAACTGATCTCTTCCCTCGCCCAACGCCTCGAAAGGATTCCTGGTGTTAAAGCCGTCGCATTGGGCGGGTCGTACGCCCGTGGCCGCGCGCATTCCACTTCCGACATCGATCTCGGTGTCTTCTATTCCGAGGCCGCACCGTTCTCGATCCAGAGCATTCGCGACTTGGCGGAAGCTGTGAATGACATAGCGGGACCGGTCGTTGCGGGGTTCTACGAATGGGGACCGTGGGTCAACGGCGGTGCCTGGCTGACCATTGGCGGCCAACGTGTCGATTTGATTTATCGCAGCCTGGAGCATGTCGCGCGCGTCATAGCAGACGCCGAAGCCGGCCGCTACGAGCTTCATTACCTGCAGCAGCCTCCCTTCGGGTTCTTCAGCGGAACCTACCTCGGTGAAGTGGCCATAGCCCTCCAACTCTTCGATTCCGACGGATGTCTCGACGCTTTAAAGAGGCGCGTCTCCGTCTACCCCGAAGCCTTTCGTCGCACCGTCGTTCAGGACTATCTCTGGATGGCAAAGTTCGGTCTCGCTGCATTCGCCCCCAAATTTGCGGCGCGCGCCGATGTGTATGGGACAGCCGCTTGTCTCACAAGTGTCGTGAACCAGCTCATCCTGGTTCTGTTTGCGTTGAACCGCAGATACCTGCTCAACGACAAAACCGCCCTCGCGGAAGTCGCGGAGTTCGAGTGCGTTCCTTTACAATTCGGATCGCGCGTCCAGGGAACACTTGCACGTCTGGGTGCGTCTTCCGAAGAACTTGCTGCCGCCGTAGAAGAAATCGGACATCTGGTTCGAGAGACCGTTGAACTGGCAGAGGGGCTTTACCGCCCTCGCTATACATTGCCCAATACTTGAAGTGACTTCATACGTAAAGGACGCCTTCCGACTGGTTTTGACTGCCACTCTGATACCGCTGGTAGTCGTGATACCGGGTTGTGCCCGCACCGATAGCCCATCCGTAAAAAACCCAATCGTGACTACAGACGCCGAACTGGCCGAGAACATCAAACAATTGGCGGAACAGCTGGCTGCCAAAGACGAGTTTACCGGCGTCGTGATGCTGTCTAGAAACCATCAGGTCTTGTTCCGGAGCGCATTCGGAATTGCCGATCGAAACTCGGGGCGAATGAATACTCCTGAGACTCCGTTCGCTCTCGCTTCGGTAAGCAAAATGTTTACGGCTGTCGTCGTTGCTCAACTCGCCGAACAAAAGAAAGTCACGTTCGAGTCAACAATCGGATCGCTGTTGCCGAATTATCCAGCCCCACAATCGCACGTTACCGTCGGGCAGCTTTTGACCATGTCGTCCGGCATTCCGGATCTGTTTAGGAACTCTCAATTTTGGGATCAGATCAACACGATCAGGCAGCCGACCGATTTCTGGCGGTTTTTTGCCACGGCGCCGCTCGAATTTGAGCCCGGTACAAAATGGACGTACAGCAACTCGAACTTTCTTGTGCTTGGCGCGATCGTCGAAAAGGTTACGTCACGTCCGTTTACGACGATGGTCGAAGAGAACGTATTCCACGCTGCGGGAATGAAGCAGACGGGTTATCGAACAAGCGCAGTTCCGACCGCCGCCATCGGATACACACGCACGCGACCGGGAGCCACGGAGCCACAGTCTAAAGAGTGGTATCCCGCATGGGACACGCCGGAGACGGCGACGACGGACGGTGACAGCGATTTCCTTGTGGGCGCTCCGATGGGCGGTGGTATGTCGACGGCCGAAGACTTAACGCGTTTCGCGCAAGCTTTGATGGAAGGACGACTGCTATCCAGGGAAATGGCCAATCGTGTGATGACCGGCGTAATTCCAGCCGATTACGATGGTCGTGACGGCTACGGATTCGAAACCCGTCTTTACGATGGTCGGGTTCGAATTGTTGGGCACCGGGGCGGGTTTACCGGAGTTACCAATCAAGTGGAATTCTATCCGAACCTCGGCTACGTCGTGGTCGTTCTCGGCAATAGTGATCCGAGTGGCGCAGAGACAATTGCGAAGCGCATCCGGGTTCTGATCGGCGAATCTCCAGTGTTGTCGCGTCCACGGTGATTCTTAAAGGGGAAACCCAAGTATGTCCAACACGGATTTCATCCGAACAGTTTTGAAAAGCCAGTATCACGCCGCACTTGCAATGCTGCGTCAGGCGATTGACAAGTGCCCCGAAGATCTCTGGTACAGCAAAGATCAGATCAACGCATGCTGGCAAGTCGCATATCACACCCTGTACTTTGCGCATCTGTACCTGCAAACCAGCGAGTCTGCGTTCAAACCCTGGAAGCACCACCAGGCGGCGGTGCAACACGAAGATGCCATCGCCGGACCGCCGGATCCCAAGAGCAATCTGCCATTGATTCCGGAGCCGTATACGCGCGAGCAAGTTCTCGAATACTGGTCGTTCTGTGATGCAATGGTGGATTCTGCGGTTGATGCATTGGATCCCCTGAGCCCTGAGAGTGGCTTCCATTGGTACAAGGTCAACAAGCTGGAGCACCAAATCATCAACATCCGGCACATTCAAATTGGCGCCGCGCAGCTCGCCGCTCGGCTTCGAGAGAAATTGAACATCGGCCTGAAGTGGGTAGGCCAGGTTCCTCCATTCTCATGACTGAGAAGCGAGAAATGCTCCGTCACTACCTCGCGGCAATTGCCTATCGCCTGCAGAAAGCTCTTCGCGATATGCCAGAAACCTTTCCCGAGTTTCGCGCAGGTTTCGAGACGAGAAGTCCGCACCAGTTGGTTTGCCACATTACGAATGTGCTGGGATTCGCTCGGACCTTTTTCATCGGCCGAGCTTTCTCATCGAGGGTACCGAGTGACTTCAGACAGGACGTCGCGGCATTTCACGACATGCTCGAGGATTTGAATGGGCACCTGGCTAACGGGACCCCGTTTCGCGGGATAACGGAAGAACGTCTGCTGCAAGGACCGTTTTCGGATGCCATGACTCATGTGGGGCAGGTTGCCATGCTCCGGCGATTGGCAGGTTCCCCGATTCCTCCCGAAGACTTCAGTAGTGCGGACGTCTCGATGAATAACCTGGGTCCGGACCAGCCCGATCCGGTTTCTCCGGATGTGGATTGGCCAGAACGGCCGATTCGCTGAATGCGACGTTACGCGAAGGCCGCTTTCCTAATTGGCGTCGTCATCATTTTGTATTTCGGTGCCGGAGCAGTCTTGCTTCGCTTCGCGGTTGAAAGACACACGATCGTCTCCGCTGAGTTACCGTCGAGCAAAGGTGAGGCACTCACGGCGCGAACGGTGGGCTCTGGCACATCCGGATGTGTTGTTGTCTTTCCCGGACGGCACGGTCCTTCACCTGCCTATGAGGCGGCTGTTGTGCCGCCGCTTACTCGGCGTGATGTGAAGGTGATCCTCATGTCGTATCCGGCTCGCGCCTCGCTCAATGAGATCCGAGAGCTTGCCCGCCTTGCCGTGAATGAAGTCACGAAAGAATGCGCTAACGTCGTGCTCGTTGGAAGATCTCTTGGCTCGATGGTCGCTGCGTATGCGTCGCGAGACGCGCGTGTGGTGGGACTTCTGCTGGAATCCACAAGCCCCCGCTTTTCCACGGCTATTCGACGCGAGTTCGGCCGAAGGTGGTATCTCCGTCCGATGGATTTACTTCCTGTTGGCTATCTCGTGCCGGAAGACTACTCGTTGACAGACGCGTTCCACGATTCCAGAGTGCCCCGGACGGTTATTCTCCAGGGGGCCGATGATAAGCAAACGCCGTTGACCGACTTGACAGATAGCGGGGCCTTGCCCCCGGGCGTCGTTCTTCTGCCGGTAGCCCATGCAGACCATTCCAATGTGTTCTCGCGAGCGCTTCCAAAATACATCGAGACTATTTTGGATATGCTGAGACGACCAGATGAAAGAGAAGACACGCCAACTCATTGAACAATTCTGGACGCATGATCTCGGCCTGGAATCCGACGCTTTCGGCCGATCGGAAATCCGATGCTCGATTCAGAGCCTCTATAACGGAGTAGCGGTCTTTCGTCAGGCGGGCGACCTTGTCATTGCAGTGCCCGCAGCGCATCATGCCCGCGTTCAAGACTCCATGCGGGGTTGCTCGATGGAAGAAGTCTTCTCGGTGGAGTGGCTCAGGTCTTCGCTTGGAGAGAAGGCAGAAAAGATCCTTGGCCCGGCAGAGGTGCACTACGCCGACGAAACGACGTTTAAATCGCCTGGTGCAAATCGGGGGAGGTCGCTGTCCGAAGAAGACGGACTTTCTTGTCGGGCACTGCAGGCCGCGCTCACCGCGAAGGAGGCTGAAGAGAGCGGCTATTCGGCGGATTGGTTACCGGCGTTCGGCGCCTTCTCCGGCAACACACTTTGTGCCGCGGCCAGTTACTCGGTTTGGGAGCCTTCGATTGCGCACATCGTCGTTGCAACCCATCCGGAATATCGACGACGCGGCTTTGCGAAAGCTGCCGTCGGCGCTCTTGCTGACGTTGCGCTGAATCGAGGATTGATTCTGCAGTGGAGAGCCGTTGCGTGGAATAAAGGCTCCCTGGCACTCGCGCGTGATCTCGGCTTCGAACACTACTGCAGCACGATTTTCGCGCGGCTAACCAACTCATCCGCGTGATCCGTTGTTACTTCTTGAAGAACAAATCGTAGAGCTCGTTGCGGGAGAGTCCGAGAGTTTTCAAAACCTGTTCGCGCGTGAGCGGGCCCTTGATCGCAGGTTCATCGGCGTTTGTGTTGCCTCCAACGACAACAACAAATTCCCCTAGTGGCTTCACCCGATCTCGAATCGACGAAAGCTTTCCGAACAGGAATTCCTCATGCAACTTGGTCAGCTCACGAGCGATGCAGGCCTCTCGATCCCCTAAGACCTCCAGGAAATCCGTCAACGTCACTTCAATTCGGTGGGGAGCTTCGTAGAAGACGAGAGTCGCACGCAAGGCCCGAAGACTCTCGAGCTTTTCGCGGCGAGCACTCTTCTTCGACGGCAGAAATCCTGCGAAAAAGAATTCGTCCGAGGGAAGGCCTGATGCCGAGAGCGCAGTAATCGCAGCATTGGGGCCGGGGATCGCTTCAACGGTTAATCCCTGTTCACGGCAATACCGCACGAGACGAAAACCCGGATCCGAGATGCCTGGTGTTCCCGCGTCCGAAACCAGCGCAATCGTCTGGCCTCCCCTGATCTTCTCGCCCAGTTCTGCGGCCTTCTTTTCTTCGTTGAAGTCGTGATAACTGACAAGACTCTTCGAAATGCTGAAGTGATTGAGAAGCTTTAGACTTTGCCGCGTATCTTCACACGCGATGAGGTCGGCTTTGCGCAGTGCGTCCAGAGCCCTCGGACTGATATCGGAAAGATTCCCGATCGGTGTTGCCACGATGACAAGCGCGCCCACAGAGGTCGCGCTAGAACTTCAGTTGCTTGAGATAAGCGCGGAATTCATCTCCCAGCCCCGGTCGTTTCAGTGCGAACTCCACGGTGGCTTTCAGGAAGCCGAGCTTATCGCCCGCGTCGTATCGTGTGCCTTCGATCATGTAGGCATAAACGGGCTGTTGTTCCAGAAGCTGGCGAATGCCATCGGTGAGCTGTATTTCTCCGCCGGCGCCGCGCTCCGTGCTTTCGAGGATATTGAAGATCTCGGGCGTCAGAATATATCGGCCGATGATGGCGAGGTTCGACGGCGCTTTGTCCGGTGACGGCTTCTCGACAACGTCCTGCACTCGGTAGACTCGTCCGCCGAAACCTTCGACGGGAACGCCTTTGATTACACCGTACGAGGAAATCTGGCTTTTCGGGACTTCACAGGTAGCGATGATCGAAGATTGAAGCTTTTCGAACAGCCCGACCATCCGGCTCAGGCAGGGCACGGGCCCATCGATGATGTCATCTCCGAGCATCACCGCGAACGGTTCACCGCCGACGGCCTCGCGCGACATCAAGACCGCGTGGCCCAATCCCAGCGCTTCCTTTTGCCTTACGTAAGTCACGTTGACCATGTTGGAGATGCGACGCATTTCCGCCAGCACGTCCTTCTTATCGCGTGCGGACAGAATCTGCTCGAGTTCGTAGGACACGTCGAAATGGTCTTCGATCGCATTCTTGCCACGGCCTGTGATGATGGTGATGTTTCGTATACCCGCGTCCACCGCCTCTTCAACGACGTATTGAATGAGAGGCTTGTCCACGAGGGAAAGCATTTCCTTGGGTTGAGCCTTTGTGGCCGGAAGGAAGCGGGTGCCCAGGCCCGCCGCAGGAAAGACCGCTTTTCGAATTCGCATCATCTACTTCACCATCGTTCCGAAGCGGAACCACCGCGTTCGTGTAAAGAAATGTTGTGCCACGGACATATAGTCGGCAGCGATCGAGGACCACGAACGCTCACCCGATTCGTAAGGCGTCGGGCTCGCGTAGGACCAATAAACAAACAATGGCTTACCGATGATGCTGTCGCGATCCACAAAACCCCAAAATCGACTGTCGTTACTGTTGTCACGATTGTCGCCCATTACAAAGAACTGATCGGCCGGTACCGTCGTCGGTCCGTAGTTATCGCCCTGATTGAATCCGCCAGTCGAAGAGACGTGGATCTTGTACGGCTCTTCCATCGGTTCGTCGTTCAAATAGAGAATCCTATTTCGGATCTCGACAATGTCGCCGGGAACCCCGATCACACGTTTTACGAATGGAGTCGGAATACCCACACTCGGTGGCGGACGAAACGCGATGATGTCCCCGCGATTGATCTGACGACGCGGCAGCCACCCGCGCACGGCTTCGGGAAAATTTCCGGGAAACGCAATCTTATCGAGGAAGAAGTGATCTCCCACGAAGATTGTCGGAACCATCGAAGGCGTAGGAACCTGTGTCGCCTGGGCAATAAAGGTTGTGAAGACAAGAACGAAAACCACCGTGCTGGCCAGGCTCTCGGTCCACTCCCGCACCTTTCCACTACTTCGGACAACTTCCGTTCTATAAACCTGGAAGTCCTCGACGCGAACGTCCGGCGCGACGAAGGAAGTCAGATCCTCGATGCGAACATCGGGGATAGTGGCGGGGATGGTGTCGTATTGGAAACTCGCCTCTTCAATCCGGGAGGGTAGAGACGAGACGTAGTCCCGGTTCGGGTCGTCTTGCTCGAGGAGATCTTGATCCTGGTTTGCGTCGTCCAAGAAGTTCCCTCCTACCCGAGCCTTTCCTTCACTATTTGACTCACTCTGGCTCCATCCGCTGTCTTCCCGGCAAGTCGAGCTTGGGTCGCCTTCATGACCTTTCCCATATCTTTGAGGGAAGCGGCGCCCGTTTCCTGAATCGCCTCATCGATAGCGCGCCGAATATCATCGTCCGAGGCGGCTGCTGGAAGGTAGAGCTCTATGACTTTAATTTCCGCCTCTTCCTTGGTGGCAAGGTCTTCGCGGCCACCCTTGCGGAATTGATCGATGGAATCCTTCCGTTGCTTTACGAGGGAGTTGAAGACTGCCAGCACTTCCGGTTCATCGAGAGTTTTCATCTTCTCGACTTCCTTGTTCTTGACGGCGGACTTCATCATCCGCAAGACCCCGAGCTTGAGCTGGTCCTTGGAGCGCATGGCGTCAGCAATATCGGACTGGATTCTGTCCTGAAGGCTCATTCGGCTATGATACAGCCCGGACCTCGCTCCGCGAAGCCTCAGATATCAAGCTCGATGTTCCAGTAAAGGTAATCTCGCCAGCTTTCAGGCGCAGATTTCAAACGGAATGTAACGTGGAAGGCCGGCAGCCAATGCGGCTCCGTAGGTTGTCGAACCAGGCGCATTCCTGCTTCTTCCGGCGTGCGGCCACCTTTCTTGTGGTTGCAGCGGAAACAGGCGGCGACGATATTGTCCCAGCGTTTCTGGCCGCCTCGGGCGACCGGGATGACGTGGTCGAACGTCAGGTCTTCCGAGGGATGCTTCTTTGCGCAGTACTGACACGTATAGTCATCCCGCGCGTAAATATTGGCCCTCGAAAACTTTACCTTGTTGTGGTTCTTCACCCGCACGTACTTCAGCAAGCGGATGATCGACGGCAGACGGATCGCGAAAGTAATCGAGTGAACCTCTTTGTCGTACTCTTCGACGATCTCGACTTTGCCAGCGAAAAAGAGGGTCAGCGCCTTCTGCCACGAAATGATCCTAAGTGGTTCATACGAAGCGTTGAGGAGGAGCGTTGCCTGCATATTACTTCGTAATATTTGGAGTTCCGCACTTTTTTGTCAAGAGCTTCGGCTACAATTGAACCCCATGTTGCAGGAAAAAGAGCGCCTTTTGCGGGCTATTTTCAAGGAAATGGGCTCTTGTATCGTGGCGTTTAGCGGCGGGGTCGATAGTAGCTACCTGGCGCTAATTGCCCACCAGGAACTGGGTTCCCGTGCACTGGCCGTGACGGCCGAAAGCCCCAGCTATCCCAGCCATCATCGAAATATCGCGCTGGATCTTGTTCGTAATTATGGCTTCCGTCACGAAATTGTTACATCCAAAGAGATGGAAGACCCGCAGTACACGGCCAACCCTTCGAACCGGTGCTACTTCTGCAAGCACGAGCTCTACACGCTCCTCCAGTCTCTCGCGACCGAGCGTGGATTCCGGTATGTCGTTGACGGCAACAATCTCGATGACACCTCCGACTACCGCCCGGGCCGGCAGGCCGGAGTCGAGCTGGAAATCCGCAGCCCATTGATCGAAGTGGGAATGCGAAAAGATGAGATCCGCGAGCTGTCACGCCAGCACGGACTGCCCACCTGGAATCAAGCCGCCTCCGCCTGCCTTTCTTCGCGCATCCCGTACGGATTTGCAGTTACCGTCGAAAAGCTGCGCATGATCGATCGGGGCGAGGAAGTTCTTAGAAGCCTCGGATTCCATCAGTTCCGTGTGCGTCATCACGGCGATGTCGCGCGCATTGAGTTCGCCCCTGAGGAAATGCCGAGAGCCTTGAACATGGAAATGTTTGAAGAGCTTGGGCGGAATTTCCGCGAGATCGGTTTCCGATTTGTTGCTGTAGATGTTCAGGGTTATCGCACCGGTGCATTGAACGAAGTCCTAACCACTATCGAACCCCTTAAGGTCTCACAATGAAAGTTTTGGTTATCGGATCTGGAGGCCGCGAACACGCGGTCGTGGACACGCTTGCCCGAAATCCAGGCATTCGGCAGATTTATGCCGCTCCGGGGAATGGCGGCATTGCCGCACAAGCCAAAGTCGTTCCCATTCCCGCGGAGAGTATTCAGGAATTACTGGATTTCGCGCAGCGAGAGAAGGTTGATCTCACTTTTGTTGGTCCGGAAGTTCCGTTGAGTCTGGGAATCGTCGATCTTTTCCAAAAGCAGGGATTAAAGATCGTTGGGCCAAATGCCGCCAACGCCAAACTGGAGTCCAGCAAGACTCACGCGAAGCGCTTTTTCACGGCCCACAACATCCCGACCGCCGGCTTTTGGGAATGCGCGACCGCTGCGGAAGCCTATCGTGTGCTCGAGAACACGTCCGCCCCGATCGTGGTCAAGGCGGATGGGCTGGCTTCGGGAAAAGGCGTGGTGGTGGCGCAGACACTGGAGCAGGGGCGAGCGGCCGTTCACGACTTCATGGAAACGCGGACGATGGGCGAGGCTGGCTCCCGGCTTGTCATCGAAGAATTCATGTCCGGCGAGGAAGCGTCGTTTCTTGTCTTCGCCGATGGAGCTGCATTCCATCCGATGGTTGTCTCGCAGGACCACAAACGAAGGTTTGATGGCGACGAGGGGCCGAACACGGGAGGCATGGGCGCGTACTCGATCGACACCATCCTGACGAAGGAACAACACGAGACGGTGTTGTCGTCGATTATTCGACCGACGCTTAATGCTCTGAAGGATTATTCCGGCATCCTCTACGCCGGCCTGATGCTGACTCCATCAGGACCGCGAGTCGTGGAATACAACGTCCGCTTCGGTGATCCGGAAACACAGGTCATTTTGCCTCGTTTGAAGACGAATCTGCTGGAGGTCTTCATGGACATCGCCGAACATCGCCTCGCGTCGCGACGGGTCGAGTGGTCCAGCGACGTTACGGCGACCGTTGTTCTCGTCGCCTCCGGTTACCCGGGGAAGGTCGAGCACGGAAAGCGTATCGAAGGCCTGCAGGAAGCGAGTCGCCTTGAAGGTGTTCGCGTCTACCACGCCGGGACCCAGGAACAGGATGGAAACATCTACACCTCCGGCGGCCGTATTCTGAACGTCACAGGCCGCGGGTCGACTTTGTCGGAGGCTCTCCAGAGGGCTTACGCTGCAGCGGAAGTGATAAGATTCGACGGTAAAGATTATCGAAGAGATATCGGAAAGAAAGGATTGGCAAAGGAACGATGAAGCCACTCGTGGGAATTATTATGGGCAGCGACTCGGATGCACCGATCATGCACGAGGCAGCAAAGACGCTTCAGCAGTTTGGCATTCCCTATGAAATCGGTGTTTACAGCGCGCATCGTTCGCCGCATCGCACGAATGACTACGTCCGGTCGGCACGCGAACGAGGGCTGAAACTGATCATTGCCGGCGCCGGGAGTTCCGCGCACCTGGCGGGTGTGACGGCGGCTGAAACGATTCTTCCCGTCATCGGCGTGCCTATCGACAGTTCACCGCTATCCGGTTTCGATGCGCTGATGGCTACCGTGCAGATGCCGCCCGGCGTTCCAGTGTCGACGATGGGTGTCGGTAAGTCGGGAGCGACGAACGCAGCCATCCTTGCAGTCGAGATCCTCGCCCTGGCTGATGAGAGTCTTGCTCAGAAGCTGATCGACTACAAAGCGAAGCTCGAAGTGACTGTTGCCGAGAAGAGCAACAAGGTCGCCTCAGAGTTCGGACAGAAAGGCTGATGTCCGCAAAAACATTTCACGTCGCGAACTTCGGCTGCCGCGCATCCCAATCCGAAGGCGCTGCCGTCGAGCAGCAATTGCTCGATAGTTCGGCGACGCCATCCGATTCCGCATTCTCGGCCGATGTCGTTGTCGTGAATACCTGCACGGTAACCGAGGAGGCAGACCGGGAAGCGCGACAGCTGATCCGCCGGATCGCGGCAAGAAACCCCGGCGCTCGAATCGTGGTCACCGGCTGTTACGCGCAAAGGGCTCCCGAGAACCTGGCGCTGATGCCGGGTGTCAGCCACGTTGTTGGCAACTCGCATAAGCCGATGCTGGGCGAGTTGACTCTGAGGCTTCTCCAATCGGATTCCGAGAATGCGGCATTGCCGGGACGAGCGGAAATCTTCTGTAGCGACATTTTTCTGGAGAACGAACTGAAGCCGGAGACGCATCCAGGGTCCGGAGGCCGAACTCGCGCCATCGTTAAAGTACAGGACGGCTGTAACGCGAACTGTTCGTTCTGCATCATTCCCAGCGTGCGAGGTCGGAGCCGAAGCCTGGCGCCGGCGGATGTTGTCGAAGAGACCGCGAATCTTGTCGCGCGCGGGTACAAAGAGGTCGTGCTGTCGGGAATTCATCTTGGATCGTATGGCCGGGACCTGACGCCGAAAACCTCGCTTGTTGAACTCATGGATGTGTTGCTGGAGTCCGTTCCGGGTTTACAGCGCCTTCGGCTGAGTTCGATCGAACCTCTTGAAGTGAGCCCGGAAGTTGTCGATCACGTTGCAACGCATCCGCGAATAGCGCACCACTTGCACATCCCATTGCAGAGTGGATCCGCTCGTGTTCTGCGCGCGATGCGTCGTCCATACTCGCCGCAGTACTACGCCGAGTTGCTGCAGAATATTCGGACGCGAATCGACGACGCGTCCATCGGTGCGGACGTGATGGTGGGTTTTCCGGGAGAGACGGATGCGGAATTTTCGGAGACCTTCCGGCTGATCGAAGAGTCTCCACTGACATACCTACACGTGTTTCCGTATTCTTCCCGGCCCGGAACCGTCGCTGCGGAGCTGCAGGATCAGGTGCCAGCGCATGTCGCAAATTTCCGTGCGAAGGCCCTCCGGCAGCTGATTGAGCGAAAGCACGCGGGGTTTTTGGCTGAGATGGTTGGGAAAGTCGTCGATGTGCTCGTTCTGCAGGAAGGTGAAGGGCTGACGAGCAATTTCCTGAAGGTGCGTATGCCGGAGAGTTTGCCGGTGAATGAGTGGATCCGGACGAATTTAGCCGCGGATTACACAGATTCAAACGGATTACGCGGATTCCAGTAGCACCACCGCACACGAAACCAACTGATCATGCGTCAGCGACACGTGGAACCGCGCCGCGCCCATTCCCGTGGCTCGGGCGAGCGCCTCGCCGTACAGATGTAACTCCGGCTTTCCGGACGAGAGGCGCTGCACTTCAACGTCTTTCCACTTCACGCCGGCAGCCCAGCCCGTGCCCAGCGCCTTGAATGCCGCTTCCTTCGCTGCAAATCGGGCAGCGAAATGAATTCCAGGGTCCGCACAGTTGTTGCAGTAAGCGATTTCGATTTCCGTATATATTCGGTTGAGAAAGCGGGGCCCGAACTTCTTGAGGGATTCCCGGATGCGCTCATTCTGAATGACATCGATACCAAGACCAACAACCATAGCCACCGCATGTTACAGGTAAATCGCGTCTCGCAGATAACGGTCCTTTCGGCTCCTGAGCTCTCCGCCATCCCGGGTGTCGCCCATGGTTTCTCCACGCGGCGCGCGGAGCACAACCAATTCACCCTCGGCCCATTCTCCTCGGAGAACCCCGCTGTTGGCATGAATCGCGCCCGCTTCATGGCGGCCGTGAACATGGCGGGATGGCCTGTGCTGAAACTGAAGCAGACGCATTCGAGCATTGTGCATGTTTTTCGAGACACGTTCGCAGCGAGTCAACCGGTCGAAGGAGACGCAGCGATAACGGATCTGCGGGGCGCCGCACTCGGAATTCAGACGGCAGACTGTGTGCCGATTCTTATCGCGGACAGGAATGCCCGCGTTATCGCAGCGGTCCACGCGGGATGGCGCGGAATCGCGTCGCGGATTGCCCATAAGTGCGTCTCAAAAATCGTCGAGGCCTATCAAGTGTCGCCAGAGGACCTCGTCGCGGTGATCGGACCACACAACGCAGTCTGCTGCTATGAGGTCGGAGAGGAAGTTGTGGCTGCCGTCGATGACACTTCCTCGATCACTCGAAAGCCGGAGTGGGCGAAGCCGCATCTGGATCAGGCCGCCGCAAACAAGAATCAACTCATCGAAGCCGGCATGCAGGAATCTCAAATAGTCGTGTCGACGCTTTGCACACAGTGTCGTGCCGATCTTTTCTATTCGTATCGTCGGGAAGGAAAGGCCACCGGACGACTCCTCTCTATCATCGGAATTATGCCGTGACGAAGCCTCGCGTCACCCTGGATCGGGTTCTTTCGCGTGCGGGTATTGCCTCACGCGCCGTCACAAGAGAGTGGATCGCCGAGGGTCGTGTAAAGGTGAATGGTCGCGTCACAAAGAATCCCGATCACTGGGTTGAGGCAGGAAAGGACTCCGTGCAGCTTGACGGTCGCCCCATCCGTTCCGAGAAACGTCTCTACGTCGCATTGAACAAGCCGACGGGAGTCGTCACATCGCATGGCGATAAGGAAAACCGGCCGACCGTATATGACTACCTGAAGAAGATCGATCGATGGGTTTTTCCTATCGGGCGGTTGGATATGGATACGTCGGGTCTTCTTATCCTCACCAATGACACGGAGTTCGGTGACCGTCTTCTCGATCCAGCCTCGAAGGTTCCCAAGACGTACTACGTGAAGGTAAGGGGCAGTGTCGGTCTGCAACAGTACTTCGACCTCGCCTTCGGATTGGATATCGGCCGTGAGGAGTTGTCCGGACGCGCGATCGTGCGAGAAGTCCGCCGCAGCGACAAATACACCTGGTTCGAATTGACGATAACGGAAGGCAAGAACCGTCAGGTTCGCCGTATGTGCGACGCCATCGGCTGCCCTGTCCTCAAATTGGTTCGCATCAGTATTGGCCTGTACTCGCTGGGGACCCTTCCCGTCGGCGAGTTCATCCTGCTCAAACAGGCAGATCTGGGAAAACTTCTGTCCGTTCGTGGTAATGGCTCGCAACGCCTCCTATAATTGAATTCATGGGCGGTACCAATCCTTACATCTCGCATGAGGCGCCTGCGCCAGCGAAACAGAAGTTCACGATCACTTTCCTGCCGATGAATATCAGCGTGGAGGTAGATCCGGAGAAGATTCCATACGACGACACAGGTTTGCCGGGGAGCATCCTCGACATTGCGCTCGCAAACGGTGTGGATATCGACCACTCGTGCGGGGGAGTTTGCGCCTGTTCGACCTGTCACTGCATCGTCCGCGAGGGTGACTCGACGTTGTCGGATATGAGCGACGCGGAGGATTATCAACTGTCCAATGCACCAGGTCTCACCCTGAAAAGCCGGCTTTCCTGTCAATCCGTGCCGGATGGAACCCGGAATCTCGTCGTGGAGATACCGTCCTGGAATCGAAATGCTGTTCGTGAAGGACACTAAAACAAGCATTTTGTGGCCAAGGCCACACCTCCCGAGTATATTGAACGGAGTTGTAACAAATCCTTTCCAATCTAAGAGTGAGTCCGCCATGAACCTAAGACAGTTTTTTGGTATCGGAGCTCTGGTACTCGTGCCTTTCGTGTCCCTCCACATGCTTGCTCAAGATCCTCCCGCGCAGCCGGCTCAGCCACCCGCACCATCGGCCCCTGAACGCACCGCGGATGATCCTATACGGCTGAATGTGTCAGTGGACCTGGTGAATATTTCCGCAACGGTTCGGGACGGCAACGGCCGTTACCTGGACGGGTTGACGGCGGATAACTTCAAGATTTTGGAAAATGGGGTGGAGCAGAAGGTCTCGTTCTTCAGCCACGACAAACTCGCCAATCTCAGCGTCGGTGTCCTGGTCGACACGAGCGGAAGCATGCGGCACAAGCTGCAGCAGGCGTTGCAAACCGTACGGGAAGTTTCCCTGGCCCTGGGACCGCAGGATGAAATGTTCCTCGTCACATTTGATGACGATGTGGACGTGCGGCAGAAATTTACGCGGAATCCCGAGGAAGTCCAGCGTGCCCTGCGGGGCATACGCTCGGGCGGTGAAACGTCGGTCTACGACGCCCTCGCAACCTCGATCAAGGAAATGCAGAACGCGCGGAACGGCAAACGCATCCTGCTGCTGGTTTCCGACGGATACGACACGCGAAGCAGGATCAACATGGATCAGGCGCTGGAGCAATTGAAACGATCGCAATTGCAGATGTACGCCATCGGCATTGATGACGACGACAACGATCCGCTTGTTCTGCGCCAGCCCCGATATCACGTGTACCTCTACATGCTTGGCGGTCTGACCAGCGCGAGCGGCGGGCAAACTTTCAGGATGTACACTGGTCGGAATTACGCACTCGACAGCATTGCCCAGATTATTCTCGAGGAACTTCACCAGCAGTACACGATCGGCTACTATCCGCTCGCACCCAAAGACGGTACCTGGCGCGCGCTGACGGTCCAGGTCGATCATCCCGGCTCGAGCGTCCGCAGCCGAACCGGGTATTACGCGGTTCCCACAGGTCCCACCGGTCCAACGGGTCCATAACATCCGGGAACAAATCCCTCGGAGCCGGTGTCCAATTCCCGCAGATCACTTACTGCGCAGCAAGGCGATCGATGAGGGAGGGGACACATGCTCGAAGATTGCCTGCTCGAATCTCGTCCGACCGCTCGTGCAAGAAAACCTGCAACGCTCGCGATCTCCGTTTTCGCTCACGGAGCGTTGGCTGCCGCACTGATTCTGATTCCGCTATTTCAGACCCCGTTGCTCCCGCAGGTTGCGGCTCTGCTGCCCCTAAGGCCTCCGGCGACTCTCGGACGCAATGCCATCGAAGTCGTACCGACTTCGCCGCCGCGAAAGTCAGCGTCATCGCCCGTGATCGACCCCACGAAGGCATTGACCGTGCCTCCGATTGATCCGATTAGAATTATTATGACGAATGATCCGTCACCCGCGGACGGCGGAATCATCGGAGCCGTTGGGACACCGGGTCTGGGCAACGATCCAAACGGTTCGATTTTCTCGCTCGATCTCGACACTGCAAAGGCCATTCCGTCGCCGCGGCCTCCCGCTCCACCGTCGCCGCCTCA
>Ga0111539_10001393_pt1 | contig 32172 bp, 27 predicted proteins | sample RhiMethybrSRZTD1_FD_79667 | JGI IMG/M metagenome (GOLD analysis project Ga0111539, IMG submission 79667) | Populus rhizosphere microbial communities from Tennessee, USA - Rhizosphere MetaG P. TD hybrid SRZTD1 (version 2) (version 2) | ecosystem: Host-associated > Plants > Roots > Rhizosphere >...
CGCGCGGCGAAGCGGCGCTGGGGCCAGCACCGCACGGCACGTGGGTGTGGCACGAACTGATGACGACCGACGTCGCAGGCAGCAAGCGGTTTTATTCGTCGATGTTCGGCTGGGAGGCGAGCGACGTCGAGATGATGCCGGGCTTCAACTACACGATCTTCCGCCGCGCCAGGCGCGAGATCGCCGGTCTCATGGCCATCGGGCCCGAGCATGGCGACATGCCGTCGGGCTGGGGCGTGTACATCGCCGTGGATGATGTCGATGCCGCGGCGGAGAAGGCCGAACGCCTCGGCGGCGAGATCATCGTACCCGCGCACGATATTCCCGTCGGCCGGTGGGCGATGATCAAGGACCCGGCTGGCGCGGCGCTATGCCTGTACCGCGCGAAGATTGAGGTGAGCGTCGGCTAGACCGCGAGCGGCGGAAGCCCCGCGCGAATGAGCGCGACAATCGCGGCAAGGTCCGGCGCGGGCGGGCGGTCGGCGGTCAACTTCGGCACGACTTTGCGGACCGCCGCGTACACGCGCTCGACGCCCTCGCCCGAGCGCAGCGGCCGCTGATACTCCATTGCCTCGGTCATCACGAGCAGCTCCGCGGCGATGACGTTCGTGCACAATTCGACCACGGCGCGGGCCTGGTGCGCCGCGGTCGCACCCATCGAGTTGTAATCCTCGATGCCGGCCGACGTGGGAATGTTGTGCACGCTCGCGGGGTGGGACAGCGCCTGGAGTTCGTTGCAACACGCGGCGGCCGTGTACTGCACAATCATCAGACCGCTGTGCAGGCCCGGCTGCGGCGAGAGATAGACGTTGACGGGATTCTCGCTGTCAGAGGCGGTCAGCAGCCAGTTGATGCGCCGCTCGGCGATCCCGGCGATGTGGCACAGCGCGATCTTGAGCGTATCCATCGCGATTGCAAGCGGCATGCCGTGAAAGTTGCCGCCGGAAACGATCGACTTCTCACTCGCGAAGACCAGCGGATTGTCGGTGACGGCGCCGAGTTCGGCCTCAACGATGCCGCACACTTGAGAGATCGCATCGAAGGCTGCGCCCAATACCTGAGGTGTGCAGCGCAGACAATAGGGGTCCTGCACGCGAGGATCGTTGTCCTTGTGCGCCGTGATTATTGTTGAGCCTTGCAGCAGCGCGCGCAGTCGTTTCGCGACCTCGCGCTGGCCGCGCTGATTGCGTGCTGTGTGCAGGCGATCATCAAGAAACGCATCAGTCGCGCGGCAGGCGTCGATGGCGACCGCTGCCGAAGCGATCGAAGCGTCCCGAAGTCGATCGACATCCGTGAGCGCCAGCGCCGCGATGGCACACATCAGGTGCGTGCCGTTGATGAGCGCCAGGCCTTCCTTGGCTTCAAGTGTGACTGAAGCAAGGCCGGCATTGCGAAGGGCTGCTGAGCCGTCGGTGATTGCGTCGCGATGCCACGCATGTCCTTCGCCGATCAATACAAGCGCGAGGTGTGCCAGCGGTGCGAGATCGCCCGATGCGCCGACCGAACCGCGCGAGGGCACGATCGGCGTGACGCCCATATTGAGCATGCCGATCAGCAGCTCGATGACGTCGATGCGCACGCCTGACATGCCGCGTGAAAGGCTCGCAGCAAGGATGAGCATCATCGCGCGAACGACCTCACCCGCCAGCGGTTCGCCAACACCTGCGGCATGCGAGCGAATCAGATTTCGCTGTACCTCACGCACCTGATCAGGTGCGATTCGTTTGCGCGATAAAGAGCCGAAACCGGTGTTGATGCCGTAGTGCGGGTCGTCGTCAGTGGCGTGGGCGTCAATGACCAGGCGAGCCGCCTGCACGCGCTGCCGCGCGCCTGTCCCAAGCGCCACGCGTCGAGTGCCGCGTGCGACCGACACGACATCCGCCAGGCCCAGCGGCTGGCCATCAAGCGTGAGTGGCGAATCGGTCGATGAAGGCGTCGGCACGGGCACAGAGTAGCGGAGAATGCGGGGCCGCAGCGGCTGTCCGAGACGAGTTGCCAGCCCGCATTGTTTCGACTACCAATTCTCACCCATGTCCAAAGTCCTGACCCGCAACATCGCGCTGTTCGGTGGGATGATCCTCGCAGGATTCGTGTGCGCGCAAGCTGCGCCGTTCCTGAGAGGTGTACACGGCGGCCGCGGGCCGACAATTCTGAGCGCGGAGCGACCGGCGGTCGCGGCGCTAGCCGTGGTGATCTGCCTGGCAATCGCCACTGCGATCGCCTGCGTCGTCGGCCGTGTGGTCAACGCGGCAGTCGGTCTGTTCGTACTCGGCGCGGCTGTGTTCGCACTTGATTCTCGTCTCGACGGGCTGCGAGAACTGGTGTTTGCACATCCGGAGAAGTCAGCCATCTACGGCATGGCCCTCGAAACGGTCGTTCTTGCCTTGATCCTGCTGGGGCTGGTGATCATTGTGTTTTCCATCACCGGCGGTTTCCATGATGTCGAGCCCGATGTCGATGGCACGCGGCCCGACTGGTTGACCAGCGACGCGGCGTTGAAGAGCGCCGGAATGGGAATCCTGGTTCTGCCGGCCGTGTGGCTGATCGCACAGTCGCCAATGAAAGGCCAGGCAATCGCGGCAGTGTTCTTCGGCGCGATGGTGGCTGGGCTGATCGGCCGGCTCTCGGCTCCACATGTGCAGCCGCTACTCGTGTTCGTATCGCCGGTGGTGTTCGGCGCCATCGGCTACGTCATCGCGGCTGTGATGATGCGCACACCGCTGGATGACGCGTACGTCGGCGGCGCGACAAGCGCCTTCGCGCGCATCATGCCGCTGGACTATGTGGCCGGTAGTCTGCTGGGCGTGTCGTTCGGCCTGGGCTGGGCGAAGTCGTTCCTGCATCACGAGGAAGTCGCCGCGCCTGCGAAGGCGTGATTCTCGTACACTCCCGCCGTGGCGCGACTGCACGAGTATCAAGGCAAGGCGTTGCTGAAATCACATGGCATCGCTGTGCCGCGCGGTGAGGTCGTGCGATCCGCGGAGCAGGCCCGCGAGGCGGCGAAGCGACTGGGAGGGCCCACGATTCTCAAGGTGCAGGCGTGGATCACTGGCCGCAAGGCGAAGGGCGGCGTGCTGCTCGCGAATTCGCCTGAAGAGGCGGGCACGGCCGCTGGGAAACTGCTTTCGCTTCGATTCGGCAACTTCCCGGTGACTGAAGTGCTGATTGAAGAAGCGATCGACATCGCGCATGAGATCTTCGTCTCGCTGAGCATCGACGATGCGGCCCGCACCCCGGTGCTGCTGCTGGATGTTCAAGGCGGCAGTGGCATTGAAGATCGCGCCGCAACCGTGCATCGCCTGCCGATCGATCCGACGTCAGGCATCCGTCCGGCCGCGATCCAGCCTTCGCTTGTCTCGTCGCAGATCGAGCCCAAACTGCACGCTCCTTTGACACAGGCAATCGCGAGGCTGGTGGCACTCGCGAAGGAGGTCGAGGCCCGCTCGCTCGAGATCAACCCGCTGGTCACGACTCGGAGTGGCGGAATTGTCGCGGCAGATTGTCGCATCACGATCGATGACTACGCGGTGTTTCGGCACCCGGAACTGGGCATTGAAATCGCGCGCGAACTCGATCATCCGCCCACGGACCTGGAGCGAATTGCCTACCGCATTGAGCAGAGCGACCATCGCGGCACGTTCTATTTCGCGCAACTGCCAATCGATGCGACGAAGCCCAACAAGGGCTTGATCGGCTTCCACGGCGCGGGCGGCGGCGGCTCGATGATGTCAATGGATGCCGTGACCAACGCCGGCTTCGCCATCGCCAACTTCTGCGACACCTCGGGCAATCCCAGCGCGGCCAAGGTCTATCGCGCGGCGCGCGTCATCCTGTCGCAGCCTGGCATCGTCGGCTACTTCGGCTCGGGCTCGGGCGTCGCCAGTCAGGAGCAGTTCTGGAGCGCGTACGGCCTGGCCAAGGCGTTCAACGAACTGCAGATTGACATTCCCGCCGTGATTCGTCTCGGCGGCAACAGTGAGGATCGCGCGGTGGACATCCTCGCCGGCGCGTGCAGGTCTCTACCGGGAAAGGTCGAGGGTTACAAGAAGGATGATGCCCCGGGATTCTGCGCGAATCGATTCGCGGCGTTGGTCAGCGCGGCAAGAGGCAAGCTGTGGATGCCACGGCTGCGCCAACTGCCGTCGTTCATCGGGAAGGGGCACTCGTTCGAAATCAACGGCGGCAGAGTCTGGATCGACCATGCTGGGTGCGACGCCGCGACAACCGAATTCGTGGTGCAGCACAGTTCGTGGCTGCTAAAGAATGACGGCGGCAAACCTGTGCTTGCGGTGAAGGAAGAGGAGGTCGCGAACAAGGACAGCGAACTGATCATGCTCGAGATGGAGTGTCTGCGCGCTGGTAAACCTGTGGTGTTCGTCGATCTGCCGATTGAGGGCATCGACTGATGGCGATCATCATCGATTCCACCAAGCGCGTGCTCGTGCAGGGAATCACCGGCCGCGAGGGCCGCGCACGCACCAAACTCATGCGCGATTTCGGCACCAACGTCATCGCCGGCTGCACGCCGGGCAAGGCGGGCGAGGTCGTTGAAGGTGTGCCGGTGTTCGACACCGTGCGCGACGCCATCAAGGAAGTTGGTTCGATCGACATCGCAGTGATCTTCGTGCCGGCGGCGCTGGTCAAATCGGCGGCCCTCGAGGCCTTGGAGGCGGGCGTGAAGTTCCTCGTTCTGGTGCCAGATCGCATTCCGGTGTGGGATGTGATGGAGGTCTGTGCCGCTGCCAAGGCGGCCGGTGCTCGGTTCGTCGGGCCCAATACGCTGGGTGTGCTCAGTCCTGCGCCAGGCAAGGGCGGCGTGCTCGGCATGATCGGCGGACGGGCTGAGTCCGCGCGGCAGTGGTTCAAACCCGGCCACGTCGGTGTCATCTCCCGTTCCGGGGGCATGACGTCATCGTGTGGTTACTACCTCGGTCGCGAGGGCATCGGACTGTCCACGCTTGTTCACGTCGGCGGTGACAGCGTCCTCGGCCTGCGCATCCCTGATGTCGCGCTGCTGTTCGAGGCCGATCCCGACACCATGGCAATGGTCGTCTTCGGCGAGATCGGCGGGTCGCAGGAGGAAGACCTCGCTCACCTGATCAAGCAGACGAAAGTCACCAAGCCCGTCATCGCCTACGTGGGCGGCGCGGCTGCGAAGGAGGGCACGCGCTTCAGTCACGCGGGCGCAATCATTGAAGGCAATCGCGGTACGCACGCGGGCAAGGTGGCGGCATTGCGAGACGCGGGCGCGACAGTCGTGACGAGTTTTGGCGAGTTGCCGAAGGCCACCCTCAGGGTTCTGCAGGAGAAAGGCATTCCGCTCATGGATACGACGTCAGCCCCGCAGCCCAATCCGAATGCATGGACGACCGCTGTCACCGAGATCAAGCCCAACCGTGTCGCGGTACGTGGCTACGACATCGCCGATCTCATGGGCAAAGTTTCCTTCGGCCAGGCCGTCTATCTTGTCTTGCGCGGCGAATTGCCGTCGCCCGCCATCGGCAGACTCATGGAGGCGATGCTGGTGGCCAGCATCGATCACGGCGCCACGCCTCCCAGCGCCCTGGCAGCGCGAACCGTTGCATCGACCGGCGCGACGCTCAGCGCCTCGGTTGCGGCTGGCATCATGGCGATCAACCAGCATCACGGCGGCGCGATCGAGGACGCCGCGCGCATTCTCAAGCGCGTGATCGATGCTGTCGCGACGAAGCGCGTGTCGTTCGACGACGCTGCTCAACTTGTTCTCGACGAGGAGAAGACAGCGAGTCGTCGCATTCCCGGTTTTGGTCACCGCTATCACACTAACGACCCGCGCACCGCCCGACTCTTTGCGTTGGCGAAGGAGGCGGGCGTGACCGGGCCATACTTCGATGCCGTCAACGCGATCGAGCGCCGTTTTGCTCTCAGCGGCAAGCGCCTGCCCATCAATGTCGATGGCGCGCTGGGCGCGATCCTTGCACAACTCGGCTTCCCGCCCGAGATCATGAATGGCATCTTCCTGATCGCCCGCACGCCGGGTTTGGCGGCGCACGTGATAGAGGAGAAGACGCGGCAGCCGCCCATGCGAAGGATCGATCCTGTGGCTCACACGTACGACGGCCCGCCGCGGCGCATGGTGACCTGACCGATTCACCGCAGAGCTATCCTTTGCCTTCCGCTGTGCAATCTGTGTTCTCTGCGGTGAAATCGATGGCGCAACAACCCACGCTCAGGACTGAACGCCTTCTGCTGCGGCCGTACGCTACGGCCGACGCCCCGGCTGTGCAGCGCATCGTCAGCGATCGCGAATTGGCCTCCACCACGCTCTCGATTCCCCATCCGTATCCGGAAAACGGAGCGGTGGAGTGGCTCAGATTGGTCGAGCCCAAGTGGGCCGACGGCAGCGGGGCGGTGTTCGCAGTTACGCTGCCGGCTGTCGGGGCGGAGAGCGAACTGATCGGCTCGATCGACCTGCGCATCAAGCCCGAGCACCGTCATGCCGAGATGGGCTACATCATCGCGCGGCCGCACTGGGGCAACGGCTATGTGACGGAAGCCGCGGCTGCAGTGCTGCGATTCGGCTTCGAAACGCTCAACCTCAATCGCATCTTCGCCCATCACATGACGATCAATCCGGCTTCTGGCGCGGTGATGCGCAAGATCGGCATGCGTTACGAGGGCACGATGCGCCGGCACGTCATCAAGTGGGGCGAGCTGCGCGATATCGCGTTCTACGGCATCACGCGCGACGAGTATGATGCGTCGCGCTAGACTCGCTTTCTCGCCGCTCATCACACACACCATGAAGTACACGACGAAAGATATCGCCCAACTCTTTCCAGATCTGATGCAGGTCTCGGACTCCTTGCTGCGCGACAAGGTTGCGGCCGTGTGGAACGAAGCCATCACCACTGGCTGTGGCGGCAAGGGGTGGACGTTCGATGAACTGCGCGCCGTGAAGTTCACGCTCCTTGCGGGCGACATCGAGATGACCTTCATCGATCACCTCAATTCCTGCTGCCGGCAATGCATCGCCATCGCGAAGGTGCTGCGCGAATCGTTCAAGTCAAACGGCAAGGAATTGGTGCCGATCAACGTGGATCACCTGATCGCCGGCAGCCTGCTGGCCGATTGCGGCAAGCCCTTGGAATATGACAAGGACGCATCAGGCAAGGTGATCCAGGGCAACTTCGGCGCGCTGGTGCGGCATCCGTTCTCAGGCGTCGCCATGTGCTACAAGCACGGCATCCCGGCCGAAATCATGCACATCGTCGCCACGCACAGCCACGAAGGCGACAAGGTGCAGCGCTCGATCGAGTCGATCATCTTCCACCACGCTGATTTCGTGGATTTCGATATCGCGAAGTACTTGGGCGCCCAGGCGGCGAAGACGAAGAAATGATTCGGGTGGTGGGGCGGCAGGGCAGCCTACGGGCCGAAAATCGGCCTTGTCGTAACCCTAACAAATACCTATCATGCTTGGACATGTTCATCCATGCCCGAGCCAGCTTTCGTGGGGGGGCTGCGCGGTGGACGGCGCCAATGCGCGGACGGAGACAGGGATGCCCGCGCGACATCGTGCGGCAACTGGCCGCCATGCTTACGGCGCGTGCTGCCTCCTCTCCGTTAGCCCCTGGCTCTGCCGGGGAGCATGAGGGACAAGGGAGGTGCGGCGAGGTTGTTGAACGATCGATGTTCATCGCTACCGGATGGGATGTGATCGATCGCGCGCTCGCGCCTGCTTCGCCGCGCGATCGCGACAGCGATGCCTTGGCGCACGTCGGCCTGGGTGGTTTGCAGCGAGGCGCGGTGCATGAGTGGCTGTGCGGAGACCATACCTCATCGCCGGTTTCTCGCCGCCGCTGGCTTCCGCCGCACAGCCTGTTCATTCACCTGGCGTGGCGGGCGATTGAGGCCAATGACGGCGTCAATTCGTCCGGTCTGATCATCTGGATCGGCCGCCGCGTCTGGCCGCAGGCGCGAGCGCTCAGGAGTTTCACCACGGAGGACACGGAGAACGCATTTTGGATTCCGCCACGGAGGATCTGTGATTTGGATTTTGGATTTTTGAAGGGCACGCACCAATCGACGCATCCTTCGCGGCGACTCGGATTTGCTTCGATTCCTTTCGCACCTTCCTCTGTCCCCTCCGTGTTCTCCGTGGTGAATTCCTCTCCAATCCAGCATTCGCTGCTCTCCCGCTCGCTGTTCATTGATCCGCCCGATGACGCCTCACGCCTCTGGGCCATCGATCTGTCGCTGCGCTCGCCGGCGACAAGCGTCGTCATTGCCGACGGGTCGAAACTGAAGATGGCCGAGTCGCGCCGCCTGCAACTGGCGGCCGAGCGTGGACGAGCCCTGGGGTTGCTGGCCAGGCCGTCATGTGAGTGGGCGGAATTGTCGGCGGCGGCGACGCGCTGGCGCGTGCGTCGCACGCCTTCGTCTTCCTTTGCGCCACGATGGATCGTCGAACTTCTTCGCTGCAAGCAACTTCAAGGACGCAGCGGTGTGCAGGCTCTTTCCACAGCAGGAGGAACCTGTGGAGGCGCCTGGGAGGTGGAGTATGTCATGCCGGGTTGTGTGCGTCTGGTTGCCGATGTGGTCCATCGATCTGGTTCGCCGGCAAGAGAGGCGAGGGTCAACGCCGCAATCCGCACGACCTTCGTCGGCTGAGGGAGAAGGGGCAGTACGCAATCCAAAATCCGAAATCCAAAATCCAAAATCGACGTCCCCTGCCATCCTCCTCATCGCAACCAAAGGCAATCAGCAGCACATCGCTTACTGCTGCGAGCAGGCGGCCGCCGCCGGCGTTGTGCGCGGCATGAGTCTGGCACATGCCTGCGCCTTGCTGCCGATCGATGGCGTGAGTGTTGAAGAGCACAATCCCGCGCGAGATGCGCTGCGTCTGAAATCGCTCGCATCGTGGGCGAGGAGATTCACGTCTGTCGTCGCGCCCGATCCGTCGGATGGTCTGCTGCTGGATGTCACCGGTTGCCAGCGTCTGCATCGCGGCGAGCGGCGATTGATCTACGCCATCGCCAACTCGCTCGATTGGCTGGGTTTTCACGCGCGCATCGCCTGTGCTTCCAATTTCGCCTGTGCGCGGGCCGTGGCGCGATACGGATCGTTTGCAGGAGTCTCCGATCGCATCGTGGTGGGGGAAGGCGATGAACTCGATCTCCTGCGCGACCTGCCCATCGAAGGTCTGCGCCTTGAGCAGGAGACGATCGATGCCCTGCACGAAGTGAACATCGCGCACATCGGTGAACTCACATGCCTGCCGCGGAACGATCTTGCCGCGCGCTTCGGCCCGCATCTGCTGCTGCGACTGGATCAGGCGCTGGGCGACGCTGATGAAACGATCGAGCCGCAGCGCCCGAGCGAAACGCTGCGCGCCGAGCGGGCGTTCGATGGCCCGGTCCGGCAGATCGAAGGCGTGGCCATCACGGTGCAGGAATTGATCGCGAGCCTGTGCACGTTGCTGCAGCAAGCTGAAAGCGGCGCGCGGCGGTTGGATGTCGATTTCGAGCGCATCGACACGGCCGATCTTCGCGAAACCATCACGCTCAGTCGGCCGAATCGCGATGCGAAGCATCTCTGGAGCCTGCTGCGGCCGAAAGTCGAGCAGATCAACCTCGGCTTTGGCGTGGAGAAGATCGTGCTGAGCGCGACGCACACCGGCCGGCTGCCGCATGCGCAGGTCGAGCGCTGGCGCGATGATGCGGCAGGCGATGCAGCCATCGAGCAGGCCACAGGTGAATTGATCGACACGCTGGCCAATCGCCTAGGCGCTAAACGCATTACGCGCGCAACACTAGTGGAGAGCCATCTGCCCGAGCGCGCGTTCCGGCATGAGCCGGCGATGAGCGTGAGGGATGTGGGGGACCAGGCGTCAGCGGGCGGCGATCGTCCGACGACGCTGTTCGACGAGCCGGAGTTGATCGAGGTGCTGTCGGTGACGCCCGAAGGTCCGCCGCGTTGGATGAAATGGCGCGGTGAGGAACACACGATCATCGCCAGTAATGGTCCCGAGCGCATCGGCGAAGAGTGGTGGCGCAGCGGCTTAGCCCGTGGCGTCCTCCCCGCAAGCGCCGGAGTCGAGTGCGCCGCCGCGCGGGATTATTTCCGCATTCAACTCGACGATGGCCGCTGGCTGTGGGTATACCGGCAACTCGAAAGCGGACGCTGGTTCGTTCATGGCGAGTGGACATGAAGGCGGTGATGCGTCATGCCTGAACTGCCTGATCCAAAAGCACGGCCGCATCCATGGGCGCATGCGCGTGCTGCAACCCCCGCGCCAATCGGGATGAACCTCGCCGTTCCGCAGACCGAGTACGCCGAACTCCACGTCACCAGCAACTTCAGCTTTCTCACCGGCGCGAGTCATCCTGATGAGTTCGTCGAACAGGCGGCGGCGCTGGGCTATCGCGCGATCGCCATCACCGATCGGAATTCCGTAGCCGGCATCGTGCGCGGCCACGTGGCGGCAAAGGAGCATGGCGTGCGGTTTGTCGTGGGATGCCGGCTGGAATTTGGACAGAGCCGGGAAGTAACAGATGAAGGACTGTCAGTCCTTGTGTATCCGACCTCGCGCGATGCCTACGGCCGGATGTGTCAACTCCTTACGCGCGGCAAGCGTCGCGCGCCCAAGGGCGAATGCCATCTTGTTCTGCATGACCTAATCGAATTTCAGGAAGGTCTGCTCGCGATCGTCATCGCGCCGCCGTCCCCCGAGGTTCTCGATCAACAGTTCCTCGAATCGCTGCAGGGGCTGCGCCGCATCTTCGATGATGATCGCCTCTCGCTTGCGGTTTCGCGCCTGTATGGCGAGAACGATGATCAGCGAATGCGCATGCTCGCGGCTCTTGCCCAGCACGTCGGCATGCCGCTGGTGGCGACCAACGATGCCCACTATCACGTGCCCGAACGCCGCTCGCTGCAGGATGTTGTGACATGCGTGCGCCACGGCTGCACGATTCACGAAGCGGGCTTTCGATTGTTTGCCAACGGCGAGCGATACCTGAAGTCGCCGGAGGAAATGGCGCGGCTGTTCGCGGAGCACCCGCAGGCGATTGCGCGCACGGTCGAGATCGCTGATCGGGCAGCGCCATTCAGCCTCGATGAGTTGCGCTACGAGTATCCCGATGAAGTCTGTCCGCCCGGCCGCACGGCGATGGAATACCTGCAGTACCTGACGTGGAAAGGAGCAGAGAATCGCTACGACGTCATTCCTGATGATGTGCGGCGCAACCTGCTGCACGAGTTCGCTCTCATCGACGAACTCAACTATGCGCCGTACTTCCTCACCGTTCAGGACCTGGTCACGTTCGCGCGCAGCCGCGGGATCCTGTGCCAGGGACGCGGCGCAGCAGCGAACTCGGCAGTCTGCTACTGCCTGGGCATCACGGCGGTCGATCCGGCCCGCATCAGCCTGCTGTTCGAGCGGTTCATTTCCAAGGAACGCAACGAACCACCTGACATCGACATCGATTTCGAACATGAGCGGCGCGAGGAAGTCATCCAGTACATCTACAGCAAGTACGGCCGGCATCGCGCGGCCCTCACCGCCGAGGTGATCACCTATCGAGCCCGCAGCGCGGTGCGCGATGTAGGCAAGGCCCTCGGCTTCTCGCTCGATGCGGTCGATCGCCTGGCAAAGAACCTCGACTGGTGGAGCGATCAGCCCAATCCAAGGCGCCTGCACGAAGCAGGTCTGAACCCGCGCGACGCCACCGTCCGCCACCTGCTGCGATTGACGAAGGAAATCCTCGGCTTCCCGCGCCACCTGTCGCAGCATGTGGGAGGTTTCGTGATGACGCGCGGCCGGGTGGATGAAATCGTGCCCATCGAAAACGCTGTGATGGAGGATCGCACCGTCATCGAATGGGACAAGGACGACATCGATGCGATGGGGATGTTGAAGGTGGATGTCTTGGGGTTGGGGATGCTGACGTGCTTGAGCAAGGCGTTTGCGATGGTGAATGGGTTGTGGGAGAAGAGACGGAGAGACGAAGAGACGGAGAGACGAAGTGAAAAAGGTGCAATCGCACACTCCATGAAGGAGCACATCGATGGCGAAAGTGAAGACATTCAGAGACCTGATCGCGTGGCAGAAAGGCAAGGCGCTGGCGGTGATGGTTTATCGCGAAACGGGCCAAATGCCTCAATCCGAACAATTTGGACTGACAATGCAGATGCGCCGATCCGCGATTTCGGTCCCGTCGAACATCGCCGAAGGATTTGGGAGAGAGAGCCGGCCCGACCTCTTGAAGTTCCTTCGAACAGCCCGAGGTTCGTTGAACGAATTGGAGACACAGCACGCGGTGGCGATCGAGTTATCGATGCTGTCTGCACAAGCTCAGATGATCGATCTGATCCACGAAACCGATCGAGTACTTCAAGGTCTGATCAACAGCCTGAAACGAAAGACCTGAATCACTCAGTCTCTCCGTCTCTTCGTCTCTCCGTCTCTTATCCACTCCAACTCCACACAATCCCACCCGAAGATCCCGCCGTCTACGACATGATCTGCCATGCCGACACCATCGGCGTGTTCCAGATCGAATCGCGGGCGCAGATGAGCATGCTGCCGCGCTTGAAACCGCAGAAGTTCTATGACCTGGTCATCGAAGTCGCGATCGTGCGACCGGGGCCGATCCAGGGCGACATGGTGCACCCGTACCTGCGACGGCGCAATGGCGAGGAAAAAGTCTCGTACCCGCATCCCGATGTCGAGCGCGTGCTCGGCCGCACGCTCGGTGTGCCTCTGTTTCAGGAACAGGCAATGAGTCTGGCGATGGTGGCGGCGGGCTTCAGCGCGGGCGAGGCCGATGCCCTCCGCCGCGCGATGGCTGCATGGAAACGCAAGGGCGATCTCATCTATCGCTTCGGCGCGCGTCTGGTCGAAGGCATGCTGGCGCGCGGCTACCCGCGAGATTTCGCAGAGCGCTGCTTCGAGCAGATCAAGGGTTTCAGCGAATACGGCTTCCCCGAATCGCACGCGGCGAGTTTCGCGCTTCTGGTCTACGTTTCAGCGTGGCTGAAGAAGCATCATCCGGCCGCCTTTGCCGCCGCGCTCATTAACAGCCAGCCGATGGGCTTCTACGCGCCGGCCCAGATCGTGCGCGATGCTCGCGATCACGGCGTGGAAGTGCGACCGGTCGATGTGAATTGCAGCAGATGGGATTGCACACTGGAAGATGCACACAGCCCCGGGCTTGCGCCGTCGCTGCGACTGGGCATGCGCCTGGTCAAGGGCTTGCACGATGAACATGCGCGAGCGATCGAGAACGCTGTGCGTCAACGTGGTGTCTTTGACACGATCGATGCCTTGCATCGGGCCGCGAACGTTCCCATCGTCGCGCTGCGCAAACTCGCGGCGGCTGACGCTTTTCAATCGATGGGGCTCGATCGCCAGACGGCGTTGTGGCACGTGCGGGCGCTGAGCGATGAACGGTTGCCGATGTTTGAAGAAGTAGCGATCACGCCAGGTCTGAAGAAGGAAGACTCGGATTGCGCAGAGACATTCAGCACGGTCGGATCCGGGTCTGCCTCCTTCGTCGTCAGACCCGGCGTGAAGTCTGCACGCATTGCCTTGCCGCCGGTCTCGCCGCCGCGCAAGGTGATTGACGACTACGCGACGCTCGGCCTTTCGCTCAAAGCCCATCCGATGTCATTCGTTCGAGAGCGAATGAACCAGCGCAACGTTCGCAGAGCGATCGAGTTGAAGGATGAGCGACACTGGCCGCAGGGCCGGATCATTTCCGTTGCCGGCGTGGTGCTCGTTCGCCAGCGCCCGGGGACGGCCTCGGGCATCATGTTCATGACTATCGAGGACGAAACGGGCATTGCGAACCTCATCATCCGGCCGAAGGTCTTCGAACGCTTTCGCCACGCGGCCCGCCACGGCGTCATCGTCGTTGCCCGCGGGCCGGTCGAGCGTCAGGGCGAGGTCATTCATGTCAACGTCACGCGTATTGACGATGCCAGCGACGAGATGCGCATGCTGCTGGCGCGCTCGCGAGACTTTCATTGAACAATGGAACCACGGATGGGAATCCGGGGTACAGGATCCGAGCCGGCGGACGCCCCGCCCGATCAACTGGGCTTGATTTCATCGCCCCGGTGCGCTTCGATTCGCCGTGCCCATTCGCAGCGGCGAACATGAGGACTTCGAGGACGACGATGCCTTCGACGCCGATGAGCCCATCGACGAAGGACCGAGTTCCGAGGACATCGAACGCCTCGATCACGAAACGGCAATCTGTCCCGACTGCGGCGCCCAGATCTGGGACGCGGCCGAGATCTGCCCCAAGTGCTATGCGTACATCGGTGGCGACGTCGTCCAACGGCGGCCGATCCCCAAATGGCTGCGGCTGGCCCTCCTCCTGCTTCTGGCGGCGGGCCTGATCATCATCACGCTTGCATGCTTCATGTCGCCGGCCTACAACAACAACCGGCTGCCCGGCTGAACGAGGAGAAACGAATGCCATCCACACCTGCCGCACCAACCGGCTCCTGCCGGCGACGCACTGCTTTCACGATCATCGAACTGCTGACCATCATCGGCATCATCGGCGTGCTGCTGGCCCTGGTGTTTCCTGCGCTTTACGGGGCCCGCGTCAACAGCGGCATCTCGGTTTGCGCCAACAACCTCAAGCAATTGGGCGCCGCGACGGCGGGCTATCTCGCCACCTACAAGGATTACCTGCCTCAGGCCATCGGTCAGAATCCCTTCACCGGGCAGAACGAGGTCATCGGCACCCTCTTCGGCGGTAAGCGCGGCACGCTGCCGATGTTCGGCGTCGATACCGTCGGATCCGACAAGCGGCCGCTCAACAAGTTTCTTTCCGGCACAGTTGTCGTCGACACCGATCCGGACGACGGTGTCAACCAGGAGGACATTCCGGCGTTTCACTGCCCGCTCGATCGCGGTCAACCCGCCCAGCCACCCTTCCTGCCGCAGGTCGATGAGATGTACGACTTCGTCGGATCCAGTTACACGTTGAACGATCACACACTCGACAGCGAGGATCATTCGACGCTCGTGCCCAAGCGCACCGGCGACGATCCGACAACCACCGTGCTCGAAGGCAAGCCGGGCGGAAGGATGCCGCAGGTCGAGACGCCGGACAAGACGTGGATGCTCGGCGACATCCCCATCTATAACTATCAGCAGGGCGGCGACCGCCAGCAGCGCTGGCATCGCGGCAAGAAGTTCGAATGCGAATGCAACTTGTGCTTCGTTGATGGTCACGTCGGGCCGAACGTGACCGTGCCTCCCAGCACATTCGGTCCGGCCGGCTGCATCGTCGAAAACACGACCACCGATTACACCTTTCTGCCGTCGCGCAACTGGCTCGATCAGACGCTCAACGTTCCGCATTGCCCGCCGTGCACAGGCGGAACGGCCAGCCCAACCCTGCCACATTCGACCGATGCGCCCTAGGTCGCTCGCTCACGCAAACAGTCGATCGCGAGCGTCTTCGTAACGTTTGAGTGTGTTGCGCACGACATCGGCCGGCAGTTCGGGCCCCGGCGGCTGCTTGGCCCACTGGCCCTTCTTCACCAGGCCCATCAAGTAGTTCCGCAGGTATTGCTTGTCGAAACTGTCCTGGTCGCGGCCCGGGGCGTACTGGTCAGCCGGCCAGAAGCGAGAACTGTCGGGCGTCAGGACTTCGTCGACAAGAATCAGTTCATCGGCGGGCTGGCCGTTGCGATCGAGTGCGTGACCGAATTCGAATTTCGTGTCGGCGAGGATGATGCCGCGCACCTCAGCGTGCTTCACGGCGAGTTGATAGATGGCGATTGAGACATCGCGCAGCCGCTCCATCAGTTCCCGGCCGGCGATCTGGCAGGCCCGCTCAAAATCGATGTTTTCGTCGTGGCCGACATCGGCCTTGGTGGCCGGCGTGAAGATCGGCGACGGCAGCTGCTCGCACTGTCGCAATCCTGCGGGCAGTTTGATACCGCACACCGTCTGCGACTGCTGGTACTCGATCCAGCCGGAGCCGGCGAGGTAGCCGCGGACCACGAACTCGATGGGCACGACGCGAGCCGCCCGAGCCAGCATCATGCGTCCGTCAATCAGCCTACGCTCAGTCTCGTTCAGCCCGGGCACGTCTCCAGGGTTCGTCGAGATCAGGTGATCGCCGATGATTCGTGCTGAGCGGATCAAGTCGAACCACTTCGTGCTGATCTGTGTGAGGAGGCGCCCCTTGCCCGGAATCGGTGTAGGCATGACCACGTCGAAGGCGCTGATTCGATCGGTCGCCACGATCAGGACGCGTGCCGGCGTGTCGCCTGACGCGGGCACCCGATAGACATCGCGAACTTTGCCCTGCCTGCGATCGGGCAAGGGAAGGCGCGTCTCAAAAACGGCGGATTCGTTGGTGCGGCTGCGAGTCGGGTCAGTCACGGTCGGCATCGGCGGAGTATATCGGCGAGCTGGCGCGTCGAATTGCGGTGAGTAGAGCGGAGCCTCAAGCGAGAATCGCAAGCATCTGACGCGATTCCCAACAACGGATGCGCAGATTGTGACCATTCGGAGCTCGAGCAGTTTCCAGTACGGCCTCGGTTGTCGCCGACGCTGATTGCCGCCACAATGGGGAGTTCGGCTCATCAGGCGGCCCCATGTCAGCGCGAGAGAGACTCACCGTTCCAGCATGCTTCGATTCGCGGTATTTGACAACGACGGCCCGGCGTCCCGATGGCCGCTGGTGAATGCCCACATCCTCGGGCCGGATGACCAGCCGGTGCGAGGCGATGTGTCGTTCGAGGCCGGACAGATCATCTGTCGCAAGGGCGGCAACGACGCAGCCTGCCTCGCCCTTCAGTGGGATGCCGGAGCGTGCGGCGTGTTGATGCTGCAGACCTGCCTGCTGCCCGAACGCCGCCAGCCATACCTGCTTTCGCTTGAATTGGCCCGGCATCGGATCAAGATGTACATCGCCAAGAGCGAGGAATGGCAGATGTTCGACCTCAGTGCCGAGCATCCGGCTCCGCGCCTGTGGGAGGAGGCGCGGCAACTGCTCATCGAGGCATGGACGTCGTCAGACGTGCAGCATTCCGACCGTGTCGCGAGGCAATCGCTCGAACGAGCCATCGAAGCCACGGAGCGCCTGGCGCTGGCCCATGCCGACATCCTGCTGCATCGCCGCTACGCCAATCGGCCGGCGTCTTCATCGACGCTCGGCGTGCGCATCTGGCCGGGGCGCGATGCCCAGCCGCTGCGCGATCTGATCACCAAAGAGTTCGATGTGGTCGTCGTGCCCATCACGTGGCGCGAGATCGAGCCACAGGAGGGCAAGCAGGATTGGGGTCCGACCGACCGATGGATGAATTGGGCCGGCAAGCAAGGCAAGCCTGTGATCGCCGGCCCGCTCCTCGAGTTCACCAAGCGAGCCGTGCCGGAATGGATGACGGTCTGGCAGAATGACTACGAGGCGACACGCGATCTGGCCTACGACCACATGGAGCGCGTGGTCACGCGCTACCGCGGGGCAGTGGGGATGTGGAACCTCAGCACGGGCATCAACGCCAACGACTACTTCACGTTTACGTCCGATCAGATGCTGGACCTGGTGCGGATGAGCTCGCTCCTGGTGCGGCAGTCTCATCGCGGGGCCAAGGTCATGATCGAACTCGCCCAGCCGTGGGGCGAACATTGCACGTTCAATCGCGATTCGCTGCACGCGCTGGCGTTTATCGATCGGCTTGTGCAGGAGGGCATCCGGCTCGATGCTGTCGGCGTGCAGATTCAGGAGGGGCTGGTGGCCGGCGGCCGTGCCTCGCGGGACCTGATGCAGATCAGCGCCATGCTCGATCGCTACTTCCTGCTGGAACTGCCCATCGTCATCTCGACGCTCGGAGCGCCCAGCCAAGTCATCGACTCCAACGGCGGTACCTGGCTGGAGCCCTGGTCTCCCGAGCAACAGGCCAAGTGGATCTCGCGCATCTTCGCCATCGCGATGTCCAAGCCCTTCATCGAATCGATCTTCTGGAACGACCTGTTCGATCACTCCGGGCAGGAACTGGCGTCAGGCGGTCTGATCAACGAGGCCGGGCAGCCCAAGCCCGCGCTTCAGAAACTCATCGGCCTGCGTCGCGTGCTGCGCAAGCCGCTTGGCCCGCTTGTGCTGCCGACGCGCGCCGGCACCCCGATAGACGATGACGGACCGTCTGCCCGGAGCCGCCGCGAGGAGAAGGTAGACTGATGCGTCAGGCATGCGCGGAGCAACCGACCAGCAGAGTTTCCCGGGGCTCGCCCCCATACTCGTATTGACAGCCGGTGCGCTGGCGCTCAGCGTGTGGACTGCGCTGCATCGGACCTCGAGCCCGGATGAGGCGCGGGCAATGCATGGCGCGACATCGTGGCCAGACATGCATGTGAACATCAACAGCGCGGGGGTCGCCGAATTGGCGCTGCTGCCGGGTGTGGGTGAACGGCTGGCGCAGCGGATCGTCGCCGATCGCGATGAGCGTGGCCCCTTCGCGTCGCTTCATGAACTCGAACGCGTACCCGGCATGGGCGCAGCCACCATCGAGCGACTGAGCCCTTACGCCATCGCTTCGACCGAATGAGTTGACCGTTGCCGCGGGGCGGTGCTGGTTCAGTTCTCGATCTTGTCGGTGCCCTGGACTGTGGCGGTCTCCGGAGCACCCGCATTCGCTGGGTATGCCGCGACAATCATCTGGTGCTCCCGCGCCGGATCGTTGGTCGTCAGGTAGACCACAAAGGGAATCTCGTCAACTGGATCGAACTTCGCCGGCAGCGAGATGCCGCTGGTCCACGTCGCGCCACCGTCTTCGCTCCACAGCCAGCGCGCCTCATCACAGTCGCGATAGATGCCTGCTGTAGCGAAGTAGTAGAACTGGTGCCGGTGGACGAAGTCGGCTTCTGACATCGCAGTCATCGATACGCGGAACGATGACCCGCCTGCGCGATGACCCGAGCCGTCCGAGGAGAACGCGCTCGATGATGTGCCATGGCAACCGCCAAGCGACAGGGCGCTCAGAGCGAGGGTGGCCAGAAGGCAGCGACGGATCCAGGGTGCTCGATGCATGATCGACTCCGGTGTGCGAGGAAGGCCTTCATCGTGTGAATGGATGGGATCGCCACCACATTTATCGGATACTCGCTGGTCGCCGGCCGAGCGTTTCTGCGTTTGCAAGGGGGCGATTTCCGGCGCTCGGATGGATGGCGCACCCAGAGGCTCCGATAACTCGCCACGCGGGCTTTGTGCCCTTTTCGCCCGTGCGCTGCAGTCAGTGGCTGGGCTTCGTCTGTCGCATGCACGCGAGTTCGATCTCACGCGCGATATTGCCAGCATCGCCAAGAGTCTGCTCGAGCGTCTGCTCAAACATCTGTTTGACGCTCTCATCTTCGAGCAGCGGCAGATTGATGCGGACGTTCCATGCAGCGGATCGCGCGCCAGCCTCGGCGAGGATGGCGGCCATGGCCAGGTCACTCGCCAGTGATCGGCTGGTCGCTCCACACAGTCGCTGCAGCAGTCGCAGCGTCTCCATGCACGCGTGCAGAACCGCATGCGGAGCGGCGATCGCCTGCTCGATCGCCGCGCCAAACTCAGCGATGCGCTTCGGATCGTTCTTCTCGAGTTTCCACAGCGCGTTCAAGCGCCCATACGCGGCAGCGTCTTCCTCCGCCAGCTCCAGCGCGCGCGCGCCAAGTTCCTGCAGGCTCCGGAGCGCCCCCTGATGCAGCGCGTCGTGAGCCAGCAGCGACTTCTTCCCGGCCGAATAGTTCACGACCATGCGCCCCAGCGCGGCGGCGAGAGCAGCGACGACCGATGCCACGGCGCCGCCGCCGGGCGTTGGCTGTTTCGCCGCGACAGCATCCAGAAAGTCGGACAGTCTGAGATCGGCGAACGTCACGACGTTCCTTTCCCGCGTCGCCGGATCACGCGCGAATCTCCGCCTTGAACTTCGACTTCAGCAACTCCATCACTCGCTGCATCTGCGGATCGACCTCATCGTGCTTGAGCGTGCGGTCCGGCGCTCGGAAACGCAGACGCAGCGTCAGTGACTTGCGCCCGGAGCCGATCTGCTTGCCTCGGAAGGTCGTGACGAACTCGACTGCCTCTGCATGTTCGAGGCGCAGACCCTCCACCGCGCCGCGCACCGTGGCCCACGTTGTGCGGTCATCGACGATGGCCGACACATCGCGCTCGATGGCGGGGAACGAAGGCAGTGCATGTGCCTCGGTTTCCGGCGGATACAGGTGATAGTGCTGCGGCAACCCGATCTCCGCGCCGACGATCGGACCGCTCAGACCGAACATGCCGACGACGCCAGGCGAGAGCGCTCCGCAGAGCCCCAACACCTCATCGCCGAGTTTGAGCACCGCGCCCGGTGCGAACCACGGCATTGCCTGCTGCGGCTCGGCAGTCACGCGACGTTGATCCCCGTGCACAATGTGCACGAGGTGGTCGATGGCGCCTCGAATCTCGCGCAAGCCGTTGTTGCCGCCCGGCGCCAGGAGCGCGAGATTGACGCGCTCGACATGCCGATCCTTCAGCAATGCGAACACAGAGGCCGTCTCGAAGAGGCGGACGTCGTCCACGCCGTTGTCGCGATTATGCGCAAAGACCCGCAGCAGACTCGGCAGGATCGACGGACGCAGCACGGGTTCGCCGCCGGCGCGCTCATCCTCGACCTTCATCGCGGTCATGCCCGGAGGCAGGAACGCAGTCGCCGCCTGTTCGCTGACGAGCGAATGCGTCACGGTTTCCAGGTATCCCATGCCCACGAGCGCATCATTCACGGCGCAGCGCGCCATTTCACTGCCCTGCGGCGGCGCGACACGCACGCTGATGGTTTCGGCGATGTGCAGACGCTCAAGCCCGTGGAGGCGAGCGACTTCCTCGACCAAGTCGATCTCGCGTTCCAGGTCCAGGCGCTGCGGCGGAATCGTGCAGCGCACGACGCCGCGCTCGAGGACCGGCTTCAGGTCGAGACGGCCCAGGAGGTCGACCATCGTCTGATCGGGGATCGGCAGACCGATGATGGCGCGGCATCGTTCGCAGCGCATTCTCACGGTTCGCATCGGGGGAATCGCGATGCCGTCGCTGACCACGCCTTCGCACAGTTCGCCGCCGCACAGTTGCAGGATGAGCTCGACAAGCCGGTCAGCCGCGTGATTGACCTGCGCCGGGCTGACGCCGCGTTCGAATCGATACGCTGCGTCGCTGGGAAGGCCATGCCGCCGGCTCGTCGCGCGAACGGTCATTGGCGCGAACGAGGCGGCCTCGATGAGGATGTCGCGAGTTGAGGACGTGACCGCCGACAGTGCACCGCCTTTCACGCCTGCGATTCCTACTGGGTTGTTCGCGTCGGCGATGACCAGGTCGTCGGGATGCAATTTCAGTTCCGCCGCGCCCTCGCCGATCGGCAGGAATTGCTCGCCGGCCGCTGCACGGCGAATGATGATCACGCCGCCCTTGATCTTCGCAAGGTCGAATACGTGCGTCGGCTGGCCGAGTTCGAACAGCACGAAGTTGGAAGCATCGACGATGTTGTTGCGCGGGATGTCGCCGCGCGCCAGCAGCCGCTCCTGTAGCCACGCCGGCGACGGTCCGACGTTCACCCCGCGGATGATGCGCGCGGTATAGAGAGGGCAGCGAGTCTTCTCGCGATTCTCGACCTTGATGAGCGTGTCCGCCCGCGGGCCGGCAGCCTTGGGGCGAGGTTGGGGCGCTTTGACCACTCGGCCGGAGATGGCGGCGATCTCGCGCGCCAATCCCAGATGGCACAGACAGTCGCCTCGATTGCTGGTAAGTTCGATGTCCTGGCGTGTGTCGCTCGCGCCGCCCGGGAGGCACACCTCCTCGCGCGATTCCATAGGAAAGCCCGCGCGCGTCAGACACTCGGCCTGTTCGTCGGCAGTAGCAGGCGGGTCGAGGTAATCGTTCATCCAGCGCGCGGATGTGTTCATCGAGGACGCAAAGGGTATCGTTGTCAGCGCCCAGCGGAAAGGGCAGTCTCCAACGTCGCCGGACGTGACTGGCGGCTGATACACTCCGGCCCATGCAATGGAAAGCGATGGCTGCTGTGCTTGCATTCACCCTTGCGTGCGCCGGCTGCGCGCAGAGGCAGCAGGTTTCGGCCGATCCGCTGGGCGCGGCGCCAACTGATTTTGCGATCGAATTGACAATCCTGACCGGATTGGACACCCCGACTTCGAGCGAGGCCCATCTCCGGCAGAGCAGGTATGTCCTCTTCGCCGACGGCTCGCTCTGCCAGGGTGATGATCCGCAACGCGCACACGGACCGGACTGGCTGCCGCCGCTGACGCGCGTGCTGACGCGCCGGCAGGTTGCCGAGACCTGGTCGCTGGCGCAGCAACTGGGCTTCACTGATCCGGCGAATGCGCAGCGCGGGGCGGTGAACTTCAAACTGATGGCGCCTCCCAAGGACGGCGTCGCGTATCTCGCTGCTATCTCCGGCTGGGGCGAGCGGTGGACATTCGTGCGCGCCGGCGCGCTGGGGGAGCCTGACCCCGCCATGGTGCAGTTGTCGCGCGACCTCGCACGCCTGGCATGGGCCACCGATCAATTGCCCGCCGCCATCAGCCTCGCGCCCAAGCGATATGACTTCGGGCCCGATCCCTACGCCCGTTTCCGTCAACCGGGCGGTGCGCCGGCGGCCGACATCGCGGAGGCGAAGTCAGGAGGCGGCCAGAATTGATGCGGCCTTGCGCCCTCGTGTGCCTGATCGTGAGCGTGCTGGCATTCGGCTGCCAGGAACCCGATCGCGCACCCGAGGCGCCACGCGCGGTTGAGGATGTCTACGGGCTGTCGTTGACGCTCGACCTGCGCGACGCCAGCGGGGCCGAGGAGTACTACACCGTCGATCGCGACGGCCTGCTGGGCTTCGGCGGTGGTCTGGATGCGCGTTTCGAACGTGTGTCGTATGAGGCGATGCTCACCGCCGACGACATGCAGGCCCTGCAGCGGTTGATCGATGAACAGGAACTGCTCGACTCGCCGCTGACATCATCCAATCAGCCGAAGGATGTGCGCTACAGCGTAAAGATCCGCACGCGCGAGGATTCGATCAACAAGAACCTCAAGGGCGAGAACGCCAGGCTCGAGGCGATGCGGGCGCAGTTGAAGCAGTTCGCCAATCGTCGGCTGACGCCCGAACTCGAACGCCAGCCACGGCCCAGTGCCGGCACGCAGCCGGCTGCGACGCAGCCGCGGTGAATCGGGCATCGCCTACAATCGCGTGCGCTCAGATCCGCAGGAGGCGTTTGCGCATGCAGCATCATCTGCCGCTTTGGAGGTCACGCGGGTTCTCGCTGGTGGGCATCCTCATCAGCATGGCGATCATGGTGGTGCTGTTCGCGCTGCTGATGACCTCGCTCAACAAGGCTGTCACAGGCCAGGGCTCGGCGGTGCAGGGCACGGTGCGCTCGGTGCAGGATGAGTGGTATCTCACCGCGCTGTTCCAGTCGATGGTTGCGCATTCGGTCGACACCAAGGGTGAGCGCTTCCTCACACCCAGCGAAGTCAGCGGCAGCAAGGATGTCTCACAAAACACCACCGCCAACGTCTACAGCGCGATGGTGATGAAGAACTACACGAGCTGCCACCAACTCATCTCCGGCAATGAATACAGCGGCTCCGTGCAGGAGAAAACCGACTACGACATGACTGCGTACAACCCATCCCAGAAGGTGTATTGGGATACGACCTTTGTCGCCGACCTGAGCGACCTTTCAAACGTTTCGTTCGCGCACGAGCCGTTGCACGGCGACCGCTTCACGCAGCATTGGAAGAATGCGCTGTCATCATCGTTTCCCGTGCTTGGTAATCGCGGGCCAAAGGACGGCGCAGACAATCCGCAGTCGTATACCTATGGACGCAACGGTCAGTGGGGTGGCCATCTGTGCTTCGGCGACGGCCACGTTTCGTACGTCGACAGTTTCACGCCCAACGGGCTGACGTACTCGGTGCGAGGCGACATCAAGCCCGACAACATCTTCAAGGTCGACGCTGGCTTCGACGGTCCCGATGCAGTGCTGGCGTTCACGCAGAGGATGCTCAAGGCGGGGCCGATGCTGCAGTGGGATTGATGGTGGGCCTGCACGGCGGTGGAACCGTCGCGTCCGCGCGCCCGTAGAGGATGGGGCGACGATGCTCAGCGGCGCTTCGAAAGGATGAAGCGTCATGGACTCACATCACAACAGGAAACCGGCGGGACGCGGCGTGACAATTGTCGAGGTATTCATCATCGTGCTGGCGATCCTTGTCCTGGCGCTCTTCGCGCTGGTGCTGCTCAATAGTCGGCATCGACAGCGAATGGCCGGCGCCGTGCGTGATGCCGCCCAAATCCGCGGAATCCAGCAATCGTGGACAATCTTCGCGCGCGAGTTCGGCGGCGAACTGCCCACGCCCAGCATGATGGTCCGTCTCACCGCAGACGGTATCGAGACCACGCCACGCGGCAGCGAGGATGTCACTTTCAATACCACGGCCAACTTGCACTCGGCTGCGATCATGCAGAACTACTACACGACGGAAATGTGCGTCAGCCCGTCTGAGCCGAATCCCAAGGTCAGGTTCTGGCCGGCGAGGACTACAGCTTCGACCAGTACAAACCCGCAGCGTCGACGTATTGGGATTCGACATTCACGGCCAACCTGCAGACCGGCTCCAACGTCTCGTACGCGAGCATGCCGATTCATGGCCAACTGCGCGCCAAGCACTGGAAGCAGACGGCGTCGGCGACGTGGCCGATCATCGGCAACCGCGGGCCGATCAACGGTGTGCACGATCCCAACTCCTTTACGCTCAGGATTCACCCGCCATTCGACCAATGGAGCGGCAACATCTGCTTTGCGGACAGTCATTTCGAGTTCGTCACCGGCCTGCCGACAGGCACAACGGCCGGTGGCAGCACGATGAACACGCAGGGCCTGTTCCGCTACGACGGCGAGGAGGACTCCGACGGCATCCTCACCTTCACGAAGTCGATGTCGCGCGATGGGCCAGTCATTCAGCATGATTGATCTCACTCAGCAGGGCGCTGAGCCGGCGGAATACACTTGGGCCCCATGGCGCAGGACGGCGGTGATGTGATTGTCGGCATCGATCTGGGCACGACCAACTCGCTGGTCGCGGTGTGCGACGAACGCGGGCCGCGCATCATTCCCGATGACCAGGGCCGGTCACTGCTGCCGTCGGTCGTGCGTCTCAGAGCCGACGGCGAGCCGGTCATCGGCCACGAAGCGCGCGAACATGCCGTCGAGTTCCCGGATGAAACGATCTACAGCGTCAAGCGCCTCATGGGCCGCGGCATCGAGGATGTGCGCGGCGATCTTCAACATCTGACCTATCAAGTGGTCGCGGGCGAACATGACACGGCACGAGTCCGTGTGGGTGATCGCATTCTCTCACCGCAGGAGATCAGTGCGCTGGTTCTCTCAAGACTCAAGCGGCAGGCCGAGGCTTCGCTCAAGCGAGAGGTGCGCAAGGCCGTCATCACCGTGCCGGCCTACTTCGACGATGCCCAGCGGCAGGCGACGCGCGACGCCGGCCGGCTGGCGGGGCTCGATGTCGTTCGCATCGTCAACGAGCCCACCGCCGCGGCACTTGCGTACGGCATCGGCCAGGTCAATCCCAACCCGAAGCCCGAGACAATCGCCATCTACGACCTCGGCGGCGGCACATTCGACATCTCGATCCTCCAAGTCACGCCCGGAAAGGCGGAAGGAGCCGAGTCTTTCTTCCAGGTCGTTTCGACGGCTGGCGACACGCACTTGGGCGGAGATGATGTCGATCGGATGCTCGTCGATCTCGTCCTGCGCGAGGTTCGCGAACAGTTCGGCGCGGCGCTCGATTTCCCTCCGTCCACACGACAGGCCCTCCGACTGTTCGCCGAGGCTGCGAAGATTCGGCTGTCGAGCGAGGAGTCTGCCAGACTCGAGATCGCGCTGGGCGATGGTCGCACCTATCGCCGGTCGCTGTCACGCGCTGAACTCGAAAAGATGATGGAGCCATGGGTAGAGCGCACGATGGATGCATGCCGACGGGCTCTGCGCGATGCGGCGCTGCAGCCAGGGCAGATCGATCGCGTGGTGATGGTGGGCGGCGCGACGCGCACGCCGTTGGTCCGCGGGACCGTTGGCGAGTTCTTCCAGCGCGAGCCGTACACCGCCCTCAATCCCGACGAAGTTGTGGCGCTAGGCGCGGCGGTGCAGGCCTCGATTCTGGCCGGCGGGAATCGCGCGATGCTGCTGCTGGATGTCATCCCGCTCAGCCTCGGCATCGAGACCGTGGGCGGCGCGGTCGCGAAGATCATCATGCGCAACACGACCGTTCCCAGCCGCGCCACGGAGATGTTCTCGACCAGCGTCGATGGCCAGACCAACGTGAAGATTCACGTCCTTCAGGGCGAGCGCGAACTGGTGCGCGACTGCCGCAGCCTGGCCCAGTTCGATCTGCGCGGCATACCGCCCATGCCCGCGGGCATCCCGCAGATCGAGGTCGAATTCCTTGTCGACTCCAATGGCATACTCAACGTCGCCGCAGGCGAACGGCGCTCGGGGCGGCGCGCGTCGGTGCAGGTCGTGCCGCGCTACGGCCTGACGCGCGAGGACGTTGATCGCATGGAGGGCGAATCGTTCCAGCACGCTCGCGAAGACATGCACGCGCATCGTGTCATCGACCTGGCGGTGAACGCGGCTCTCGATATCAAGTGGATTCGCGAGGCAATGGCCCGCGTACACGGCGAATTGGATTCCGCCTACCGTGCGCAACTCGAATCGATGATCGCGAGCCTGCAGAGGTTCATCGACGATTCACGGGCCAACCCCGCGCGGGTGGATGCCGAGGCCTTTCATCGCGCCAAGCAGTCGCTGGACGAGGCGTCGGTGCGGCTGCACGAGATCGCCATTGCCCAAAGCCTGCGCGGCGAACGAGCGTGACGCCGTACAATCGAGCCTTTGCCGGGGCTGGTAGCTCAGCGGTCCAGAGCAGTCGACTCATAATCGATTAGACGGTGGTTCGAATCCACCCCAGCCCACTGTTCCTCAATCATTGCATCGGAGAATTCGCATGATTCGTCTGGCTACAGCGATCGTCGTCGGCGTGGCGTGTTGGGCTGGTCTGGCGTCGGTGGCGCAGCAACAGCCGCCGGTGACGGCGCCGGCCGGCCAAAGCACTGTCCCTCGCCGGGCGGTGCTGGTGACCGGCGCGAGTTCCGGCATCGGCCGCCGCACTGCTGAGGTGCTCGCCTCCCATGGCTTCTTCGTGTACGCCTGCGCGCGGAAGGATGCGGATCTCAAGGAGCTCGACGCGATCGACAACGTGCAGGCGATCCGGCTGGACGTGACCAAGTCGGAGGACATCGAGGCAGCGGTGAAGACCGTGCGCGAGGCCGGACGCGGTCTCTACGGGCTTGTGAACAACGCAGGCGTCGGCGTCATGGCGCCGATGATCGAGTTGCGCGAGGATGACCTCAAATACCAGTTCGATGTCAACGTGTTCGGACCCTGCCGCGTGACCAAGGCGTTTGCGCCGCTGCTCATCGAGAGCAAGGGTCGCGTGGCCACCACCGGCTCCATCTCCGGCACGGTCGTCTGGGGCATGGGCGGCCCCTACTGCATGAGCAAGCACGCGATTGAGGCGTTCACCGATGCGCTCGCGGCGGAACTCCAATCCTTCGGTGTGAAGGTCAGCGTCATCGATCCCGGCAACTATCGATCAGAGATCATGGTCAACAGCCATCGGCGGATGAGGGACGGCGGCTACGGCGGCGAAGGTTCGCTGTACAAGGCGCAGATCGAGCGCATGCTGCAAAGTCCGACGGATCGCTCCCAGTACAAGGAGCCGGACGATGTGGCTGACGCGTTCCTGCATGCGCTCGCAGACGAGCATCCCAAGAGGCGGTACATGGTCGTGCCAAACCAGCGCGAGGCGGAGCTCACGATTCGAGCCGCCATGACGCGCGTGGTGCAACTCAACGAAGGACAGCCGTTCGCCTATGACCGCGATGCACTGATCAATATGCTGGACGAGGCGCTTGGCGCCCGCTGACGGCGGCGCTCATTCCGGCGGTTGGTGCCGCACGATCGAGCCTTCGACCAGGAAGATCACGTCCTCGGCGATAGCGGCGGAGAGATCGGCCACGCGCTCCAGCGCTCGCCCGATCGACAGCACATCGATCACCGCATGCGTCGCTTCGACATGCGCGGGAATCTCGCGATGCCCCCAGTTGAACACCTCGCGCTGCAGAGCATCGACCGGGTCATCGCTGACGCGCACGCGCCGGCCGAGGTCGGCGTCCTCATTCGCCAGGGCCGTCAGGGCGTCACCCAGCATGGTGCGGGTCTTCCCAGCCATTTCGATCAATGCCGGCGGCAGCCGCACTGGGGCGCAATCGACGAGGTCGATGATGCGCTTGGCGATGGACTTCGCCTTGTCGCCGATGCGCTCGAGATTCGAATTGATGCGCAGCACCGCCATCATGAAACGCAGATCGCCGGCAACCGGATGCGTCAGCGCGAAGATGCGCAGGCATTCATTCTCGATCTCGATCTCAAGATTGTTGATCTCATCGTCGCCCGCCTTTACCAGGCGCGCCAGGGCGATGTCCATGGAGCGCAACGCAGTGATGGCGCGGTCGATCTGCTGCTCGACGATGGCGGCCATCGAGAGGATCGAGCGGCGGACTTCCACGAGTTCTGTGACGAGATTCATGCCCATGGCGAAAAGTCGGTTCAGCCGAAGCGGCCTGTGACGTAATCTTCGGTCTGTTTGTTGCGAGGATTGGTGAAAATGTCGGCAGTCGCGCCGGTTTCGATGAGTCGACCTTCGAAGAAGAACGACGTCAGATCCGAAACGCGAGCAGCCTGCTGCATGTTGTGCGTGACGATGACAATGGTGTAATCCTTGCGCAGTTCCCGGATCAGGTCTTCGATACGGGCCGTCGACTTCGGGTCCAGGGCCGAGCAGGGCTCATCCATGAGCACGACCTCCGGGCCGACTGCGATGGCGCGGGCGATGCACAGGCGTTGCTGCTGGCCGCCGGAAAGGCCCAGAGCCGACGACTTGAGTCGATCCTTGACCTCGTCCCACAGGGCCGCTGCGCGAAGGCTCCGCTCAACCAGATCCTCCAGATCGCGTCGGCGAATCCGGAAGTGCAGGCGCGGCCCGAATGCAACGTTGTCGTAGATCGACTTGGGAAACGGGTTGGGCTTCTGGAACACCATGCCGACCCGGCGTCGTAGATCGACGGCATCGGTATTGCGGCTCAAGAGGTCAATGCCGTGCAGGTCGAGCGTGCCATCCGCCCGCGCGATCGGGATGAGGTCGTTCATCCGGTTGATCCAGCGCAGGAACGTGCTCTTGCCGCAGCCGCTGGGGCCGATGAGCGAGGTCACGCGGCAGTGGGGGACATCCAATTCGACCTTGTGCAGCGCCTGGAACGAGCCGTACCACGCGTTGAACGCTCGCACAGTGATGGCCGTGCGCACAGATGGCTCGGCCGGGCGAGGCGCCTGGGTATGCGCTGGACGCTTGGTCAGCACTTCCGGGGGCGCAGCCGTCACCTGGACGGGGCCGGTCGGCGGGGGCGTGGAGGCGGGTGAGACAGGGCGCTGCGTCATCGTGGTCATGACAGGGGCTTCTGGAAGTATTGCCGGATAAACACCGCCAGGGCGTTGAACGTCAGCAGGACAATCAGCAGGACAATGATGCCGGTGGCTGCCACGCGATGGAACTCTTCCTGCGGCAGGCTCGCCCAGTTGTAGATCTGCAGGGGCATCACCGTGAATTCATCCATCAGGTGCTTGGGGGTGAACGTGATGTAGACGACGCCTGCGATGACGAGCATCGGGGCTGCCTCGCCGATCGCACGGCTCATTGCCAGGATTGAGCCGGTCATGATGCCGGGCACCGCTGCTGGCAAGGTCATTCGAGCGACAACTTTCCACGGAGTCGAGCCAAGCGCCATCGCGCCCTCGCGCAGCGAGTTGGGCACCGCGCGCAGGGCCTCCTGAGCCGCGACGATGATGATGGGCAATACAACCAGCATCAAGGTCAGGCCGCCCGCCAGCGTGCCGCGACCGAAGGGCAACTGCACGTAGTACCAGTCCTCGCGCGTGCCGAAGGTGAACGTGGGCTCGCTGAGGTTGCCGAAGAGATCCCACATTTGCACGAAGAGCGTCAGGCCAAGGATTCCGTAGACGATCGACGGCACGCCTGCGAGATTCGAGATGTTCAACTGCACGAAGCCGTGAATCCTGCGGGCCCACGAGCGCTTGGGCTTAAATTCCTCGAGCAGCACCGCCGTGCCGACACCCAGCGGCAGCGCGGTAAGTGCGCAGATCACGCACACCCAGATCGTGCCCCACATGGCCGGGCCGATGCCGGCCTTGGCCGGGCGGCGCGATGGCACCTCCCTGAGAAAGTCCCAGCGGAAGTACTTGAGACCCTGGGTCACGATTGATGACAGCAGGACCACGAGCACAGCCATTGAGATCGCCGCAATCACCATGCACGCGATGACAAAGAGTTGATCGCGCAGTTTCCTGCGTGTCACCGACCGGCGCGGGAAGGTCATCGCTGCCACGCTCATTGGTACGCCTCCCGGAATCGCACGCGGATCACGTGGCCGATGATCGTGAGTATGAACGTGATGACAAACAGCATGGCCGCGACGGCGTAGCTGGAGAGATACTCAGGGCCGAAGTTGCTGGCGTCGCCGAGGAAGATCTGCACCATCCATGCCGTCATGGTTTGCGACGATTCGGTCGGATTGACCGTCAGTCGAGCCATGTTGCCGGCAGCGAGGGCGACGATCATGGTCTCACCCACTGCCCTGGCGAAGGCCAGCAGAAACGCCGCGACGATTCCGGAGAGTGCCGCGGGCACCACGATTTTGGTGGAGACGTCAAAGCGCGTCCCGCCGACCCCATAGGCTCCCTCGCGCAGGCTTCGTGGTACGGCCTGCAGAGCGTCCTCGGACAACGAGACGACGATTGGCAGGCACATGATGCCAACCGCCAGTCCCGCGCTCAGGGCGTTGTATACCTCGACTCCAGACCAGATCTGCTGCAGCCTCGGCGTGATGACCGTCAGTGCGAAGAAGCCGTACACGACCGTGGGAATGCCCGCGAGAATCTCCAAGGCGGGCTTGAGCACGGCTCGCAGCCGCCGCGGGGCGTATTCGCTGAGGAAGATGGCAGTGATCAGGCCGCACGGCAGCGCGAAGCACATTGCCACGCCTGTCACGAGAAACGTGCCGCAGATCAGCGGCCAGATGCCGAAGTGCTTGGTCGCTCCCAACAGCGGGTTCCACTCCAGGCCGAAGAAGAACTCACTCAGCGTGACATCGGGCAGCGAGAAGAACTTCGCCGCCTCGACGAACAGCACGGAAATGATCGAGGCCGTGATGAACAGCGTGAAGGCGCCGCACAGCAACAGCGTCGTGACCACGCCGCCCTCCCATAGTCGCCCCAGAACACGCGAGCGCGGCCGGGCCAGAGCCAGTACCTGGCTCGGTTGAGCTGCGACGGCTGTCATGCGCGGGCTCTCGATGCGTTGAGAACGAAGGGCAAAGCCCTGCGGGCGCCTTTCGGCGGCGGCAGGGATGTGGGACCAGCAGCGGGCTGCGAAACCACTTGAATCACTTGTAAACGCTGGCGAGCGGGCCGCTGACCTTCTTGCCCTCAGCGTCCATGAACTGCGACCCGGTCTTGCCGGCCTTGAAGTTGGCCTGACACTTGGCAATGACCGCTTCGGGCAGCTTCACGTAGCCGACTTCCTCCGTCAGCGTCGCCGCGTTCTGCAGGTAGAAGTCAACGAATGCTTTGACCTCCGGACGCTCCGCCGACTTCTTGTTCACATAGATGAACAGCGGACGGCCAAACGGCGCGTACGTGCCGTTCTCGATCGTCTCATGCGTGGGCTCGATCGGGCCCTTGCCGCCGTCGATCTTCACGACCTTGATCTTGTCCTTGTTCTCGACGTAGTACGCGAAGCCGAAGAAGCCTATGGCGTTCTCATCGCCCGCGACGCCGGTGACGAGCACGTTGTCATCCTCGGAGACTGACATGTCGCTGCGAATCTTGCCTTCCTTGCCGACGACCTCTTCCTTGAAGTAGTCGAAGGTGCCCGAGTCGGTTCCGGGCGCGAAGATCTTGATCGGTGCGCTGGGCCATTCCGGACG
>Ga0111539_10001394_pt1 | contig 32151 bp, 26 predicted proteins | sample RhiMethybrSRZTD1_FD_79667 | JGI IMG/M metagenome (GOLD analysis project Ga0111539, IMG submission 79667) | Populus rhizosphere microbial communities from Tennessee, USA - Rhizosphere MetaG P. TD hybrid SRZTD1 (version 2) (version 2) | ecosystem: Host-associated > Plants > Roots > Rhizosphere >...
CGGCCCGGCCAGCGGCCGGTGCAGACCAGACGCGAACGTCCATCCGCCCCAGCGATGCCGGCGGCGCCCGTCGCGCCGCCGCCGATCACGCGCACCATCACCCTTGCGGAAGGCATGACGGTGAAGGACCTCGCCGACAAGCTGGATGTGCGCGTCAAGGACGTGATCCAAAAGCTGTTCATGAAGCGCCAGATGGTGACCATCAACAGCACGCTCGACATCGAGACCGCCAAGGATGTCGCCCGCGAGTTCGGCGCCGAAATCGAGATGCGGAGCTTCGAAGAGGAGCTGGTCTCAGCCCAGGGCGAGGAGTCGAAGGCCGAAGACCTCAAATCGCGCGCGCCGGTCGTGACGGTCATGGGTCACGTCGACCACGGCAAGACGTCGCTGCTCGACGCCATTCGTGAAACGAAGGTCGCCGAACGCGAGGCCGGCGGCATCACGCAGCACATCGGCGCGTATCACGTCGACGTCGGCGACAGCCGCAGCGTGGTCTTCCTCGACACGCCGGGTCACGAGGCCTTCACGCTGATGCGTGCACGCGGCGCCAAGGTGACCGACGTGGTCGTCCTCGTCGTCGCCGCCGACGACGGCGTCATGCCGCAGACGCGTGAAGCGATTGATCACGCGAAGGCCGCGAGCGTCCCGATTGTCGTTGCCATCAACAAGATCGACAAGCCGGGCGCGAACCCTGAGAACGTCAAGCGTGAGCTTGCCGAGCTCGACCTCGTTCCGGAGGACTGGGGCGGGCAGACGGTCATGGTGCCGGTGTCGGCCAAGAAGAAGCAGAACCTCGATCAGCTGCTCGAAATGATCCTGCTCTCGACCGACATCCTCGAGCTGAAGGCCAACCCGAAGCGCAGCGCGTCTGGCGCCGTGCTCGAGGCAAAGCTCGATCGCGGCCGCGGCCCGGTGGCGACGGTGCTCGTGCAGGACGGCACGCTGAGTGTCGGCGACAACTTCATCGCCGGTCCCGTCGTCGGCAAGGTCCGCGCCCTCATCGACGATCGCGGTCGGCAGGTCAAATCCGCCGGCCCGGCAACGCCGGTCGAAGTGCTCGGCCTGACCAGCCTGCCGCAGCCGGGCGATTCATTCCAGGTGGTGGCAGACGCGGCGAAGGCGCGCCAGATTGCGATGTTCCGCGAGGGCCAGGCGAAGGAGCGCGCGCTCGGCGCCAAGGGCGGCCGACTCACACTCGAGTCGCTGCGCGAGCAGATTGCCGAAGGCGGCGTCAAGGAACTGCCGCTGATCGTCAAGGCGGACGTGCAGGGCTCGGCGGAAGTACTGGCGGACACGCTGACCAAGCTGTCCGACGAGAAGGTCAAGATCCGCATCATCCGCTCCGGTGTCGGCGCGATCAACGAATCGGACGTGCTGCTGGCTTCAGCGTCGAACGCGATCATCATCGGCTTCAACGTCCGACCGGATCGCAACGCGCAGGACGTGGCAGAACGCGAGCAGGTGGACGTCCGCCTCCATTCGGTCATTTACAACGTGACCGAGGAGATCAAGAAGGGCATGGCCGGCCTGCTCGAACCGACGTTCAAGGAAGTGCGCATCGGCAGCGCCGAAGTGCGCGAGGTCTTCCGCGTGCCGAAGGTCGGTTCGATTGCGGGCTGCATGGTGACCGAGGGCCGTATTACCCGCGCCGGCGAGACGCAGGCGCGGCTGCTGCGCGACAACGTCGTCGTCCACGAAGGCAAGATCGGCTCGCTCCGCCGCTTCAAGGATGACGTCAGCGAGGTGAAGACGGGCTTCGAGTGCGGCATCGGCCTTGCGAACTACAACGACGTGAAGGTCGGCGACGTGATCGAAGTCTTCACGATGGAGCGAGTCGCGATACCGGTGTAACCGGCGATCAGGAAATGCAAAATTCAAAATTCAAAATGCAAAACGAAATTGGTTCCCGCCGCTTCTTTTGCATTTTGCATTTTGCATTTTGAATTGCTTTTATGGCTTCCCACCGTCCCGACCGCGTCGGCGACCAGATCCGCCAGGAGCTGAGCAGGCTGCTGAGCCGCGGCGAGGTGCACGATCCTGGAATCGGCTTCATCACCCTGACGCGGGTCAAGGTTTCTCCTGATCTGCAGGTGGCGCGCGTCTACTACACGACGCTCGGAGACGAGGCTGCCCGGCGCGACACCGCCAAAGCGCTCGGCCGTGCCACGCCGTTTTTTCGCCGGCACATCGGCGGCCGGCTGCAGCTGCGGCGCGTGCCCGAGCTGCAGTTCCAGTTCGACGAGTCGATCGGGCACCAGGATCGCGTCGAGCAGATCCTCCGCGAGCTGCACGAAGAAGAAGAACAGCGCAAGGCAGCCGTTGCAGGTCCGGATCGTGATCCCGACCGCGACTGATCCCGCTCTCCAGCAGATCGTCGAGGCAATCCACAGACGACAACGCTTCGTCGTGACGTCGCACGCACGCCCTGATGGCGATGCCATCGGCTCGTCGCTGGCGATGGCCTTCGCCCTGCGCCACCTCGGCAAGGACGTCCGCGTTGTCAGCCGCGACCCGGTGCCGCCTCAGTTCGAGACCTGTCCTGGCGTTGACGACGTCATCGTCACCGATCGCGTCGACGACCCCGGCGACGCCGTGATCTTCATGGAATGCGGCGACGTGACCCGTCCCGGCATCAGCGGTCTCGAGCGCGGCTACGTCATCAACATCGACCACCATCCGGGCAACACCATGTACGGCGCGTTGAACTGGTTCGACGTGTCGGCGGCGGCGTGCGGTGAGATGGTGTTCGATCTGATCCACGCGCTTGGCGTGCCGTTGTCGTACGAGATCGCGACGCACGTCTACGTCGCGGTCCTCACCGACACCGGAGCGTTTCACTACTCGAACATCACGCCGCGGACGTTCGACATCTGCCGCGCCTGCACGGAAGCTGGTGTGAACCCGGCGGCGATCGCGCGCGCCGTCTATGACAGCAACCGGATCGGCCGCCTGAAGCTGTTCAGAGCGGTGCTCAATGGGATGCAGCTCGACCAGACCGAACGCATCGCGACACTGTTCGTGTCACGACACATGGCGTCGGAGTGCGGTGCCACCTACGAGGACACGGAGGGTCTGGTCAATTTCCCGCTGACAGCGAAAGAGGTTCTGGCGGTCGTGTTCTTCAAGGAGAACGCGCGGGACGATTGGCGTGTGAGCATGCGCTCGAAAGGCGACATCGACATCAACGCCATCGCCAAAGAGTTCGGCGGCGGCGGCCACAAGAACGCGTCGGGCTGCAGCGCCACGGGAACGCTCGAAACTCTGATACCTCTCTTCGAGCAGAAAGTCACAGCCGCAATTGAGGCAACCTCCGCCCGAGTGTAACGGCGACGCCTTGAGGGATGGGGTGCTCGTCGTCGACAAGCCGGCCGGGCTGACGTCGCACGACGTCGTCGCGGTCGCGCGCCGGGTGCTCGGCGAGCGTCGCATCGGACACACGGGCACGCTCGACCCGCTGGCGACGGGCGTCCTCCCGCTCGCCTGCGGCCGCGCGACCCGTCTCGTTCGGTTCCTCACGGCCAGCGACAAGGACTACGACGCGACGATCCGGTTCGGCCTGACAACCGATTCATACGACGTGACCGGCAATGAAACCAGCCGCTCGGGACTGCAGCCGACGCGCGACGCAGTGACCACCGCGCTTGCGTCCCTGACCGGCAGTTACCGGCAGATGCCACCGGCGTTCTCGGCCAAGAAAGTTGGCGGACGACGGGCATATGAAATGGCGCGCGAAGACCAGGCGGTCGAACTCACGCCGGTTCCGGTAACCGTCAGCCGAGCAGACCTCGTCGAGCTCAACGGCACGTCGGCCCGGGTCAACCTCACCTGTTCCGCCGGTTTCTACGTTCGGACGTTCGCGCACTCACTCGGCGAGGCAGTGGCAACGGGCGCGTGTCTGGAGTCGTTGCGGCGCACGCGCAGCGGCGAGTTCACGCTCGCGCAGGCAGTGGACATGGCCGGGCTGACCGATGGCGGGTGCCGTGTCGAAACCGCCATGGTCCCCCTCGACCGGCTCCTCAGCACGTTCCCCGCCGTTACGCTGACCGCGGAGGCCCGGAAACGCGTGTCGCACGGTCAGGAAATCGAGGCGGCGGTCTCAGGCGCGGACTGGATACGGCTGATGGATGGCCATGGGCACCTGGTGGCTGTGGCCAAGCCGGGATCCAGGCCCGATTCTTTGCACCCGGCGGTAGTCCTGCTTTACAATTAACCCTTTACGGGATCAGGAGTTACCGCTCATTGGGGTGTGTCACTCCGGCGGATATACGGCGGGCTGGTCCGTTGCGGCAACGCGCAGCGGGTTCTGGGCCGTTCGTGGAGGTAGATCAGTGGCGTCAAGCAAGGACCGCAAAAGCGGGATCATCGGAACGTACCGAACTCACGACAGCGATACAGGGTCTCCGGAAGTGCAGGTGGCGCTCCTCAGCGACCGTATCAACTACCTGACCGAGCACTTCAAAATTCACGCGAAGGATCATCACTCCCGCCGCGGCCTGCTCAAGCTGGTCGGCCAGCGCCGGCGTCTGCTCGACTATCTGAAGAGCAAAGACTCCGAGCGCTACGCGGAACTGATCCGCCGCCTCGGTATCCGCAAGTAACACGTAGGGCGGCCGTTTATCGGCCGCCGAATAAGTGAAAGTGCACATGCACAACGTCAATCTTCAGAAGCGCGAGGTCCACATCGGATCCCGCACAATCTCCATTGAAACCGGCAAACTCGCAAAGCAGGCCGACGGCGCTGTCATCGTCTGCTCAGGTGACACGGTGGTGCTCGTCAGCGCGTGTCATGCCGCCAGTCAGCGGGAAGGCATCGACTTCCTGCCGCTGACGGTCGACTATCGCGAGTACAGCTACGCCTCAGGGCGCATTCCCGGTGGATTCTTCAAGCGTGAAGGCAAGCCGCCGGAAAAAGAAATCCTGACCAGCCGGCTGATCGATCGTCCGATTCGCCCGCTCTTTCCGGAAGGCTGGCACTACGAAACGCAGATCATCGCGCTCGTTCTCTCTGCCGACACCGACAACGATCCAGACGTCCTGGCGATCACCGGCGCCTCCGCGGCGCTGGCCCTGTCGGAAATGCCGTTCCAGAAGACCATCGCCGGCGTTCGCGTCGGCATGATCGACGGCAACTACGTCATCAATCCTACGCACGAGGAGCGCAAGACGAGCGCGCTCGACCTCATCGTCGCCGGCAGCAACGACGGCATCGTGATGGTCGAGGCGGGCGCGAAGGAAGTGACCGAGCCGCAGGTTGTCGGCGCGCTCGAAGCCGCACACGCGGCCATCAAGCAGATCGTCACCGCCATCGACGAGCTGAAAGCCGCCGCGGGCAAGAAGAAGCTCGAAGTGGCCGGCAAGGACATCGACCACGCGTTCCATGCCGAAGCCGAGTCCAAGATGTTCGGCCCGCTCGCCGAAGCGATGCGGATCAAGAACAAGCTCGAGAGCTACGGCACGGTCGACGCCGTCCTCAGCGACTACCTGTCCAGCCTCGCCGACGATGACGTCGCGGCGCAGAAGACGGCGGAAGCCAAGCACATCTTCCACGGCCTCAAGGAGAAGGTGCTGCGCGACGAGGTGCTCAACAAGAGCGTCCGACTCGACGGCCGCCGGTTCGACGAGGTCCGGCCGATCTGGACGGAAGCGGGCGTGCTGCCCCGCGTCCACGGTTCGGTGGTCTTCACGCGCGGTGAAACCCAGGCGCTCGTCACGTGTACGCTCGGCACCGCAGACGACGAGCAGAAGATCGAGCATGTGACCGGCGAGTACTACAAGCGGTTCATGCTGCACTACAACTTCCCGCCGTTCTCCGTCGGTGAGGTGGGCCGCTTCACCGGTCCCGGACGCCGCGAGATCGGTCACGGTGCGCTCGCAGAACGCGCGCTGGCGCCGATCGTCCCCGGCGAGGACAAGTTCGCCTACACCATCCGCGTCGTCTCGGACATCCTCGAGTCCAACGGATCGTCCTCGATGGCGTCGGTGTGCGGCGGCTCGATGGCGATGATGGATGCCGGTGTTCCGATCAAGGCGCCGGTCGCGGGCATCGCGATGGGCCTGATCATGGACGAGAAGACCGGCAAGTGGGCGGTGCTCTCGGACATTGCCGGCGCGGAGGATCACTACGGCGACATGGACTTCAAGGTCGCTGGCACCGCGCAGGGCATCACGGCGCTGCAGATGGACATCAAGGTTTCGGGGATCACGTCCGAGATCATGGCCAAGGCGCTCGACCAGGCGAAGGCCGGCCGCCTGCACATCCTCGCCGAGATGGCGAAGACGATCAGCGAGACGCGCAAGCAGATGTCGAACTTCGCGCCGCGCATCATCACCATCAAGATTCCTGTAGACAAGATTCGCGACGTCATCGGTCCGGGCGGCAAGATGATCCGCAGCATCATCGAGCGGACCGGCGTGAAGATCGACGTCGAGGACAACGGCACGGTCAACGTGGCGTCGGCTGACGGCGAGTCGGCGATGAAGGCAATCTCGATCATCCAGGAGCTGACGGCGACGCCCGAGTTGAACAAGACCTATGTGGGCAAGGTGCAGCGCATCACCGACTTCGGTGCGTTCGTCGAGATCATGCCCGGCACCGACGGTCTGCTGCACGTGTCCGAGATCGCGAACCACCGCGTCAAGGACGTGCGCGACGAGCTGAAGGAAGGCCAGCAGGTGATGGTGAAAGTGATCAACATCGACCCCACCGGCAAGATACGGCTGAGCCGAAAGGCGCTGCTGCAGGATGAGGCGTCCGGCGCGGCCGAACCAGCAGGAGCTGGGAAAAAGTAGGAAGTAACGTGTTGCCGGGTCCTGGCTCAGCTGGCCCCCGCAACCGACCCGCCGCCGCAGCCGTCTAAACTAGTGAGATGACGCTGACGCGGCGGAATATCGGACTTGCTCTTGTTGGGGCTGGCGCCTGTCTCCTCGCCGGCCCCACGTCGCGTTTCTTCGGCTCGCCGTCGGTTGTCGAGGCTCAGGAACAGGCTCCGAACAGGCGCGAGTTCGCCGTGACGGTGCGTGACTACCGGTTCATGCCAGACCGGATCGAGGTCATGCAGGACGACCTCGTCAAGCTCACCCTCGAAAGCGCAGACGTCGCCTACAGCTTCACCATCGACGCCTACCGCCTGTCGCGGCGTATTCCGGCCGGCGGAAAGACCATCGTCGAATTCCGCGCGGACCAGGCTGGAACGTTCGACTTCTACTCGAATATGACCGGGCACGAGAAGGTGCGCGGCCAGCTGATCGTCCGTCGCCGCTAGTACTTTTTCCAGTTTTCCACTTTTCCAGTTTTCCACTTTTCCACTTAGCCCTTTGGGGCGACGTAATCCTTCCGCGCCCTCGGCTTCAGCCCCGCCTGTGTCACCTTGATCTGGATTTCGTGAACTTTGCCATCCTTCTTGGGCGGATCGAAGCCGAGCAGATACTGGCTGTGCAGCTCGTCGGCAACGCGGGCGAACGCCTCACCGAGGTTTTCGCCGAACTTGATCTCGGCGTAGCCGCCTCCGCTCTCTTCGGCCACGCGCGCCAGACCCGGATCGGGCTGGTCGGCCAGGAGTGCCGCCGACAGACCCGCGGTGCCGAACCCGGGCACCGAGGGCTTGCCGCGGCTGCGCATGCCGATGGCGTAGACCATCACGTCCTGCCGCCGCGCCCGGTCGATGACGTCACCCTGCGTGACAAAACGATCCTTGAAGCCGGTGAACCCGCTGTCCTTGCCGTCGCTCAGCACCAGCACGACGTCGCGGGCATCGCCGGTGCGCTCGCCGAAGGACTGCGTCGCCTTCTCGATCGCGCGCCACAGCGGCGTCGGCGCGTCGGGATCGATGGTCGTCGGCAGCGACGCGATCAGCTCCTGCGCGTCCCGCGTGAACGCGGGACTGATGACCACATCCTTGCCGAACGTGCCGACGCGGGCCCCGTCGTCTGGCCGCAGGCGTTGCACGAGCTGCCCTGCTGCCGCGCGCAGCAGTGGCAAGTTGCCCTCCATGCTGCCCGACACGTCGAGCATCACGATCAGGCGGATGGCGCGCGGCGAGTTGTCAAAGATGGTGATCGGTTGCACCTTGCCTTCGTCGCGCAGCTCAAAGTCGCTTTTCATCAGCGTCGTGACCAACCGACCGTCCTTGTCGGTGACGGTCACATAGGCGCGGACGATCTCGCTGCCGGCGCGGAATGTGGACGTTTCCGGCTCCTGCGGTGGCCGGGCCTGCTGCGCGCCGTGGACGGCGACGACGCTGGCGGCGAGCAGTGCGCAGGCGAGCATTCGAACCATTCCGGGATACTCCTTGGTGGATTGAGCTTAGCGGATCCAGATTCAGATCAGCTCATGCGAACGACATGCCGCGGCCTATGTCGCACGGGCATGGCGTTGGCCGCCGTCTGCACCCCGCCTCGAATGTCTCTGCGAGGCGACAGTGCACCGAAATCAGCCCGGCTCGAAGGCTCTGGCGGCGGAAATCCTGTTGGAGATCGACGGGTGACTGTGGAACAGCGCCTCGACGATGGGCGATGGCTCCTCTTCGGCCAGGTTCTGCGCCGCCAGCCGCTTCATGGCGGTGACGAAGGCCTCGATGTTGCGGGTCATCGTCAACGCGTAGCGATCAGCGCGGCGCTCGTGCATTCTCGACAGCGCGTTCCGAATCGGCATCAACACCAGTGACACCGCGCCCATCGTCAGCATGAGCAGCGGCAGCGTCGCCACGTCGGCCTTCCCCATCGCGCCGAACGAATTCGACCAGGCGGTCAGCACCAGGTCGGAGACGTAGAAACCCGCGGCGATCAGCGCCGTCTCGAAGACGATCGCCCGCCAGATGTCGTGATGCACGTGATGGGCGAGCTCGTGCGCGAGGATGACCTCGATCTCGTCATCCGAGTAATCGGCCAGCAGCGTGTCGGACAGCAGGATGCGCCGCGTCCGCCCGATGCCCGTCAGTGCTGCATTGGCTTTCTTCGTGCGGTCGCTGAGACGCCATTCGAACGTGCCCAGGATCGGTGCCCCGGCCCGATCGGCCAGCGCCTTCAACCGCTCGGCCAGCGCCGCCCGAGCGAGCGGCTTGACCTCGTAGAACAGCGGCAGGATGAGTACCGGCGTCAGCTGCGCCAGCGCAACGACGATCAGGGCGAACGCGATCGCCGCGGCCAGCCACCAGTAGTCGGGGTTCCAGGAAATCAGCGCCCATGTGATTGCAGCGGCAATCAAGCCGAACACCGTACCGATTACCCAGCCCTTCAGATGATCTTTCCACCAGCGGCCTGTGCTCTCCGTTGAGAGCTCGTAACGACGCTCGAGCGTCACCCCTTCATAGAACGCGAGCGGCAGCTGAACAAGGTCGTAGACGATGGCCAGCGCGAATACGTAGATCGCGATGGTGCCAAGGAATGAACCGCCCGCCAGCGTGGCTGCGCTGGCGCGGAGCGCCGCCGACAATCCGGATACAAGCAGGACCAGCAGAAAGAGCGCGCCGAAACAGACGCTCAGAATGGACGCGCGACGACGCAGACGCTGATAACGGGTAGCTTTGTCTTCGTTCGCCACCTGCCGAGCGATGCTCAGCGCAGCCCCGCGCGAACGTCCAGGCGCACGCCGCCGTTGGTCGTCTGCAACTCGATGCGCGGACCGGAGCCGGTGCCAAGCGTGCCCGCCACGCGCTGGCGATCCTTCGTGGTTGTCTTCAGTGGCAGCGCGTCGTCAATCGACACGCCACCGTTGACTGCACTCGCTTCGACGCTTGCATTCAGCGTGGCGTGAAGTGGAAGGATGAGAACGACGCCACCGTTGACGGTGCGTATCCGCACGTCCCGGGTGACCGAATTCATTGCCACCATCACGCTGCCGTTGACCGTTTCAAAATCGACTCCTCCGGACACGCCGTCGCCTTCAATCCGGCTATTCGTCGAACGGACGACAAAACTTCCGTCGACCTTCTCGAACCGGACCATGCCGTTTTCATTCTTGATCGACACTGCGCCGCCGGCCGGAACACTGATGCGGTAGCTCACGCGGACGCGCTGACGGAAGTCGGACCCTTCCTTCTTGACGGAGCGGATGACCAGTCGATCGGGCGTCGCCTCGACCGTGGAGAACTCCTGCTTCAGAAGCTCCCGCGCGGCCTCGTCTGTCTTCCCCCGGGCGTAGCGTTGCGTTTGAACCTCGATCCCAGCGCCCTTGGCGGCGACGAGGTGGATGTTCGCGTTCTCCGTCTGCACCTCGATTTGGCCGCCCTTGGCAAGAGAATACGTCGGCGTTGACTCGTCCTCGGCGCGGCCGCCCTCGCTGATGTCGAGAGATACTCCTCCCTTGTCGTTCACGCGAACGTCGCACGCTGCGCTGCCGACGGCAACCAACGTCACGAGGCCGAGAATAATTCGACTGGTCGTCAATCTAACGTCCCTGGCGGCGCTCGACCACTACTGGATCTCCTCCCCGACGGCCCCTGCCATGACTGCCGGCCGCGGCAACGCTCAGCGGTCCGTTCGTCGTGTTGAGCTTGATTGCCGGACCGCCTTTGCCGAATCGGCCGCTCACGCGGCTGCGCTCGCGCTCGACAGTCATCAACTGTAGATCGGGGTCGACGTTGACAATGCCGTTCACTGTCCGCGCCTCGAGGGTGGCGTTCATATTGTCAGGCAGTCCGATCCGCAACGGCCCGTTCACGGTTGAAGCGATGATGTCTCCCGCGACCTGGTCGAGATCAAAGTCGATGACGCCGTTGACGGTCGTGGCCATGATCGAACCGGACAATCCCCGCCCCCGGAAGCCGCCGTTGGTGTTCTCGAGTGTGAACTGTCCATGGACGTTCTCGAGCGACACATCGGCGTTTTCACCCCTGAAGACGGCGTTCAACCCCGACGGGATGCTGACGCGAATCTCGGTCGAGATGCGGCGGGCGCCGAAGGGCCCCGAGTTGTCCTTACGGGTGCGGATCGTCTGGACCACCACGTGATCTGGTGAGACCTCCTCGGTAATCGTCTCGTCCTTGAGCGCACGCTGCGCGGCCTCGTCACTGGCCTCGTGCGCCTCGCGGGTGATCCGGACCTGCACCGTGTTGCCGTCGGCGTGCGTGACGTAAATCGGACCGCCGGCGCTGCGGATTTCAAGGCGGCTGCCCTCCGCCAGACTGTAAGTGCGCGACCACTCGTCTTCAGCCCGCCCGCCTTCGCTGACGTCGACGGATACCCCTTTGTCGTTTACGCGAATGTCGCAGCCCGTCGTGCCGGCCGCGAGGCCTGCGGCCAGGGCGATAGGAAGGCGGATCGTCATGATCGGCACTACGAACGGGACCGCGGCCGAGTTCGCAGGGTCGAGGCGGGTCCGCCTCGATGGCGCCAGCGTCGGCGGAACCCGCCCTACAGAAACAATTGAGCGGGGGAACCCGCCCTACAGTACCTGAAAATCAGTTCAGCTGAACTGAAATCAGCTTGGAAACGCCCGGTTCCTCCATCGTCACACCATACAGGCGGTTGGCAATTTCCATCGTCCGACGGTTGTGCGTGATCAGGATGAACTGCGTGCGATCGAGCATTCCGCGCAGCATGTCGACGAAGCGCCCCACGTTCGCGTCGTCCAGCGGGGCGTCGATTTCGTCCAGCAGACAGAACGGGCTGGGTTTGTACTGGAAGATGGCGAACATCAACGCAATCGCCGTCAACGCCTTCTCGCCACCGGACAGGAGCTGAACGCTCTGCAGGCGCTTGCCGGGAGGCGAGGCGACGATATCGATGCCGCTCTCGAGCGGGTCATTCTCGTCGAGCAGTGTCAGCCCGGCGCGGCCGCCGCCGAACAGCGTGCTGAACGTCCCCTGGAAGTTCTGCTGGATGGCCGTAAACGCTTCGCGGAAGCGCACCTTCGAGGTCTCGTCGATCCGCTTGATCGCTTCGGACGTCTGCGCGATCGAATCGACCAGGTCGCGACGCTGCGTCGTCAGGAAGGTGTGCCGCCCTTCCAGCTCGTCGAACTGCTCGATGGCCATCATGTTGACCGGGCCGAGGCGATCGATCTTCGCCTTCAACTTGGTAATGGCCTCTTCGGCGGTCATCGATGCCGGCGGCTCGGTGGTCCGGCTCGATTCGGACACCACGTCAGCCGCGTCAGACTGCGCGACCTCCACGACCTCGCCTTCTTCGGTCTCCGGGTCCGGCTCCTCCGCGCTGATGGCCGCAGCGTCAGGCGTTGTCTCCCCCGCCGCCTCCATCTGTTCGACTTCGGCGAGGACGTCGTCCAGCGACGCCTGAACGGCGTCGATACAGCTTTGCGCGAGGTGCGTCAGGTCACTCTCGGCGGTCGCGCGTGCAATTTCGAGCTCTCCCGCGGCCGAGCGAATCTCTTCGAGTGCACGGCGAGCGTCGCGGATGACGGCGTCCTGGGCGTCCACTGACGCCCGTACGGTTGCCGCGGCGTCGTCGGCGGTGCGCAAATCCTGACGCATCGTCTCGAGCGACTGAATATCCGCATCAAGCGTCTGGATGCTCTCGGCCACCGCGGCGAGCAACGCTTCGCGGCGTCCCCTCGCCTGCTCGAGTTCGGCCGCGCGCATGGCAATACGCTGCTCGAGCTCGCGGGCGCCCTCTTGGAGACGTTCCACTTCCGCCGCAATTGCCGCGGCACGCTCGACGAGCGCCGCGTGCGAGGCGCGGACTTCGGCGGCGTGGCTGCCGAGTTGTGCAACAGTGTCCCGCGCATCAGCGAGCTGACGCTGTGCGCCCGTCAGCCGCTCGTCGGCATGACGCTGTTCTTCGCCGATCCGGACGATGGACTCCTCCGCTTCGGCACGTCGGCTCTCGAGCTGCTTCCGCTCGTCCTCCGCCCGCCCGCGTTCGAGCGCGACGACGTCGGCCTTCCGCGCCAGCCGCGCCACGTCGTCATCGGTGCGCGACAACTGCGCTGCAAACCCGACGACTTCCTTCTCCTGACGATGCTGCTCGGCGACCAGAGCAGCAATCGCGGAGGTCGCCTGCGCCATCGTCAGTTCGAGCCGTGACGCCTCCTCGTTCAGTCGCGCCAGCGCCTGGCGATCGGTCGTCAGCCGCTCCCGCAGCTCCTTGATCTCGCGCCGCGTGGCCAGAATTCCACGCGACTCCACTTTGGCGCCGCCCGAGACGAGGTGCGGGCCGCGCAGCACATCGCCATCGAGCGTCGCCACCGGCGCCGTGGTCTGTCGTGAAAAGCTCACTGCCTGCTCGAACGTGTCGGCGACGTACGCCTCGGGGATGACCTTGCTGATTGTGGTGACGTGCGGACCCTGCACGCGCAGCACGTCGGTCACGGGCACGATCCCGGCAACGCGCAGCGCCTCACGTGGGTGATAGCCGTTCGAACCGGGATCGATGACGACGAATCCGCAGCGGCCGGCGTCGTGCTCGCGGACGAGCGTGAGTCCCGCGGCCGCCTGCTCGTGGCGCTCGACGATGACGTGTTGCAGCAGTTCGCCGAGACAGGCCTCGACGGCGCGCTCATACCGGCGGTCCACTTCGAGAAAATCGGCAACCGCCCCCTGCTGACCGACGTGGCCGTTGGCCTGCACGAGGACCATGCGCGCGGCGTCGCTGAAATCGCCGCGCGTGGACGCCAGCTCTTCGAGCGACGCCAGTCGCGCTTCCAGCGCCGCCAGTTCCTGTTCACGTGTACGCACGTCGCGCGTGCGCGCCTCGTGTTCGGTCCGCGCAGTCGCCAGTTCCGACTCGCGCGATGCGCGCTCGATGCGGACCGTGTCGAGCGTCGTGTTGGTCCGCGTCAGTAACTCGGTCGCCGCCGCACGATCGGCGTTGACCTTCTGCGTCTCGCGACGCAGATCCTCCTGCTCGATGTCCAGCTTCGACAACGTCTCGCCGACGCGGTCGTACTGCTGGGCGGCATGCTGCACGGCGTGCTGCAGCGCCGTCACCGTGTTCAGCGCCGCAAATACTTCGGCACGCGCCGCTTCGACGTCCGCTTCCAGCCCTTCGATCTGTCGCTGCGCCCGCGCCAATTCCTCCTGCGCCGCGGCAGCCACCGCCTGTGCCTCGTCGCGGGCGCGTTCCGCGTCGACGATGGCTTGCCGACGCGACTCCAGCGCAATGCGAGCCGGCTCGCGCCGGGCCTCGAGGTCGCGGATCTCCTCGGCAATCTCCGTCGCGCGGACGCCGAGTGTCTCCGCCTGATTCCGATCGAACTCCTGCTGCTGCTGGCGGCGATTGATGTCGAGTTCGCGGACGTGGGCGTCCTCGCGTATTTTCGCTGCGCGGTTATCGGCTTCCGCCTGCTCGATGCGCAGACGCGACAGATCCGCCTCGACCTCGCCGACCCGGGCGGCGGCTCCGCCTTCGCGCTCACGCGCTTCGGCCAGGCGCGCCCGCGCCGTTTCGATCGTCTGCGCCAGCTCACGGTAACGGCGTGCGAACAGCACTTTCTCCCAACGGCGGAGCTCGTCGCGCAAGCGCTTGTAGCGCCGCGCTTTCGCCGCCTGTCGTTTCAGTGCACCGCGCTGCTTTTCGACCTCGAACACGATGTCGTCGATGCGGGTCAGGTTCTGCTGTGCCGCTTCGAGCTTCAACTCGGCCGCACGCCGGCGTGACTTGTATTTGGTGATGCCCGCGGCTTCCTCGATCAGCTGGCGCCGATCCGCCGGCCGCGAGCTGAGGATCATCCCGATCTTGCCCTGCTCGATGATCGCGTAAGCCTTCGCGCCGAGGCCCGTGTCCATCATCAGCTCGTGGACGTCACGCAGCCGGCAGACCTCACCGTCAATCAGGTATTCGCTCTCTCCGGATCGGTAGAGCCGCCGCGTGACCTCGACATCGCGCGTGAAGGCGCGCGCAATCTCCTCGAACGTCGCGTGGTGGCCGGCATGTCCATTGCCGTTGCCGTTGCCGTGACCATTGCCGTTCGTGTCGGGATGAAACTCGGTAAGGGCGGGGATTTCCGCAGCCGGGGTCTCGACCACAGTCGTCCGCAGCGGCAATCCCGACAGCCGCAGACGCACTTCGGCGGTACCACCGGGCTTCCGCGCGTCGCTGCCGTTGAAGATGACGTCTTCCATCTTCTCGCCGCGGAGGCTCTTCGCGCTCTGCTCGCCGAGGACCCACGTAATAGCGTCAGCGACGTTGCTCTTGCCGCAGCCGTTTGGACCGACGATGGCGGTGACGCCTTCGTCGAAGGCCAGTTCAGATCGATCAGAGAAAGACTTGAACCCGGAGATCTCGAGACGTTCGAGGCGCATTCCTGTCCCCTGTCCTTACGAGGAGATAGACCACGACACGAGCGGTTCGGGGCTGAACAAACCCCGAGCCGCCTTCACCACTCGGGCTACGGCGGCCACCGCCAAACACCGGCTTCCGTTGTGTCGATTACAGTACTGACCGTCGGGGCCGAGGCACTGCGCTGGGAGCAGTTCGCGCATCAGCCCGTTCAAACGGCGGCCAGTCTAACAAGGCCTAGCCATTGTGGCAAGACCAAAGTAACACCACAATATTTTGGGTTGGGGGCCCAAAAGGAAGGGGTGGTGTTACTCGAAACTCCCGACGCCCAACCTCCGACTCCCACTATGTCCCTTCGGACTTGGAAGTTGGAAGTTGGGAGCTGTCATCGCGACGCGCGCCTCGACGTCGACTGCTTGCTCAGTTCCAGCAGCTGCTGCGCTTCGGGAAACTGCGCCAGCGCGAACTGCATCTGCGGATCGCGTTTCGCAAGATTGAGATACGCGTTCGCGACACCAAACAGATCAACGTCAATCTCACGGCGAATCATCGCCTTGATGAAGTCCTGATCCTTCTGCCACGCCTCTTCGTCCCACTTGATCGGCTGCTTCATCGCCAGTTCTTTGAACTCGGCGAGCATCGCATCGGTGACTTCGAAATCGGCGGACAACGGACGCGTGGTCGCACTCGGAGTGATGCGCGTGTCACCCTGACGGGCGAATCGCTGCGCGTAGGTGTCGAACAGATTGCGCGCATACAGCGTTCGCGCGAAGCGGGTCGGGTTGAATCCTTCGACTGGACCATCGAACCGCTCGTCGGGCTCGACACCGCCGCCGCTGTACACCTTCCGCCCGGCGTAGGTGTACTTGAGTTCGTCAGGCTTGTGCGCCCTGTTCGGATCCTGCTCGCGGTAGCGATAGGTCAGGTATTCGTCGAAGGTGCCGTCCCACGGACGCTGGATGAGGCGACCGCTTGGGGTGTAGTAGCGCGCCGTCGTAATGGCGGCACCTGCCTGCTGACTGACCTTGTAGACCGACTGCACGAGCGCTTTGCCGAACGTCGTTTCGCCGACGATCAGCGAGCGGTCGTGATCCTGCAGTGCGCCCGAGACAATCTCCGACGCGCTCGCGCTGTTGCGATTGACGAGCGTAATCATCGGCAGGTTAAGGTAATCGCTCGTCTCGGTGGCGTGATAGTCCTGGTCGGAGTTCGGCGCGCGTCCGCGCGTATAGACGATCAGCTTGCCCTTTGCCAGGAAGCGATTGGCCACCTTGATCGCCTGATCGAGCGCGCCGCCGGGGTTCTCGCGCAGGTCGAAGACGAGCCGCTTCATGCCTTTCTGCGTGAGGTCGCGAAGCGCGCGTCCCAATTCCTGGTCTGTGTTCTCGCCGAAGTCACTGACGCGAATGTAGCCGGTGGTCGCGTCCAGCATGACGGCGGCGGGCACGGTCGGCATGCGCACTTCATCGCGCGCGACCTGGAGATCGATCAACTTGTCGTACCCGGTACGGCGGATCGCGATGTTGACGGTCGTCCCCTTGGGGCCGCGCAGCTTTCCGACCGCCTGCTCCGTCGTCCAGCCCTTGGTCTCCGCACCTTCGATACGCGCAATCACGTCGCCGCGCCGGATGCCCTTCGCGTAGGCCGGCGACCCCTCGAACACCTGGCTGATCGTCAGGTCGCCGTCGAGCGAGCCAATGGAAATCCCGAGGCCGTAATAGCGGCCTTCCTGACGCTCGCGCATCTGTTTGTAGCTGTTCGGATCCATGAAGTTCGAATGTGGATCCAGCGTCTGCAGCATGCCGCTGATGGAGCTGTAGACCAGCCGATCGGACTCGGCGTCGCCGACATAGGTGTTCTCGATCGCCTGCAGTGCGTCGGCGAGGACGCGGTACTGCTGATCCAGCTGATCCTGGGCCAGCGCGCCGCGGCCGAACAGGCCGCCGACCAGAGCGCATATGATGACGACGAACATCGCGACGGAGAAAGACCGGTACTTGCGCATATAGTTAAAATTTACACCCTCGCCTTGACCCCGTCCAGACCGGATTTCTATAATCTTATGAACCACTTGCGGGAAATTCCCTGGAGTTAGCAGATGTTACCTTCCCTAGGCTTTCCGGAGCTGATGATCATCATGGTCATCGCGTTGATCATCTTCGGGCCGCGAAAGCTTCCCGAGCTCGGCCGTTCGTTGGGAAAGAGCATCGGCGAGTTCCGCCGGGCGTCCAACGAGCTGAAAAGCACGCTGGAGGAGGAGATCCGCCTGGAGGAGGTCAAGGAACAGCGCGCGAAAGTGGAAGCCGAGCAGGCGTCGGCAGTCGCGGCTGGCAATCCCGGCGCGACCGAGCACGAGATCAAGCCATCGGCTGAAATCTCGCCAGACCAGCCGACGGTCAGCCGCACGTCCGGCACATCGGCGTAAGCGCTGCCATGGCGCTGGTGCCGTTTCCCAACAAGACGGCGAAGCCGTTGGACGACGAGTCGGACTGGGACGATCACGAACTCGACGCCGAAGCCGGCGGCAAGATGTCCTTCCTGGATCATCTTGACGAACTGCGCCGCCGAATCATCTATTCAGTGGTTGGCGTGCTCGTCGGGTTCGGCATCGCCTTCTTCTGGCTCGACGACATCTTCACCTTCATCTTCAAGCCAATGCAGGCCGTGCTGCCAGCCGGGCAGCACATGATTTATACCGAGCCGGGCGAGCAGTTCTTCCTGATGTTCAAGATCGGGCTGATGGCAGGCCTGATTATCGCCTCGCCGATCGTCTTCGCGCAGGTGTGGCTGTTCATCGCGCCCGGCCTCTACGCGCACGAAAAGAAGCTCGCCGTCCCGTTCGTCCTGATGGGAACCGTCCTCTTCGTCGGCGGCGCGGCCTTTTCGCACTACAAGGTCTTTCCCATCATCTGGACATTCTTCGCCACCTCGTCGATCGATTTCGTCACGTTCATGCCGCGCATCGAGCCGGCGTTCTCGTGGTACTTGCGCCTCATGCTCGGGACGGGGCTGACGTTCCAGCTGCCGACGGTCGTGCTGTTCCTGGCGAAGATGGGGCTCATCACGCCGCGCTTCATGATCCGCAATTTCAAGTACGCGGTGATGATCATCGCCGTCGTCGCCGCCATCCTGTCGCCGGATCCCGGTGGGGTCGGCATGCTGATGATGGGCGGACCCGTGATCGTGCTCTATATCCTCAGCATCGGCCTGGCGTGGATGTTCGGAAAGAAGAGACGCCGCGAGGAACCCGAAGAGGCGTGATCGGCGCGGTTATTCCGATCCATCGCCGCGCGTGACCTCGACGCGGCGCTCGCCGTCTTCCCACCACACGTCAACGCGCCACGGATTGCAGCAGACCTCGCAGTCCTGGACGAGCGTGCCGTGCACATCGGGCTCGACGTAGATCTCGCCTGCTTCGCCGCAATACGGGCAGATGACGTGGAACGCGCCGTCCACTATTCCACTTTCACCCGCCGCGTCTCGATCGTCTTGCCGTCGACGATGATGTCGATCGTGTACTCGCCGAGGGGGAACTCATCGGCGGCCTGAAAGCGGAAGTCCGTGGCAGCCTGATCGTTGTAGGACACCTTCTTGGTGACCTCGTGCAGCACGCGGCCGGCGAGGCTCCACTTCACGGTGATGGTTCCGGCTCCGCGACCGACGGTCAGTACGGACACATACATCGTGTCCTTGGGCCGGAATGAGGCGGTGTGAATGCCGACGCTGTGGTCCGTGTTGAGCGTCTTGCCCGTCTGAATCGTGGTGATGTTGAGCGGCTCGGACGGCCCGCAGGCCATGCACAGAGCCGCCAGGATTGCTGCAAGAAACAATTTCATCGGACTCAATAGGCCTTGGCGAACCAGGCTTTCGCGGTCGCCGCACCGCCGCACTTCACGCACGACTTGCCCTCGACACCATCGTTGCTGAACGGAATATTGCGAATCGTCGCCTGCGTCTCTGCCTTGATCGCCGCTTCACACTCCCTCGATCCGCACCACGGAGAGATGACGAAGCCAGGACGCCCGTCCATGATCTGTTTGAACTCGTCGTACGAATCGGTCTCGCTGGTGTGCTCCGTGCGGAACTGCACCGCCCGATCGAACAGCGCCTGCTGAATCGTCGCCAGCAACTGCTCGATGTGAGCCGCCAGCCCCTCCATCGGGACAAACGACTTCTCGCGCGTGTCCCGCCGCGCCAGCACGACCTGCGACTTCTCGATGTCCTTCGGACCGATTTCGAGCCGGAGCGGCACGCCGCGCATTTCCCACTCGTTGAACTTCCAGCCCGGCGTCTGCGAATCGCGGTCGTCGAGCATGACGCGGACGCCGCGCGCAACGAGATCATCGCGAATCGCCTGGGCTCTCGGCAGCACCGTCTCCCGCCAGTTGCCACGTGGGATCGGCACCATCACGACCTGATACGGCGCGATCCGTGGCGGCAGGATGAGCCCGCCCTCGTCGCCGTGAGTCATGATGACGCCGCCAATCATTCGCGTTGAGACGCCCCACGACGTCGTCCATGCGTACTGCAGCGACTTGTCGCGAGCCTGGAAGCGGATCTCGTAGCTCCTGGAAAAGTTCTGGCCGAGGTTGTGCGACGTGCCCGCCTGCAGGGCGCGACCGTCGCGCATCAACGCTTCGATCGAATAGGTCCGATCGGCGCCGGCGAACTTCTCGCTGTCCGTCTTCTGCCCGTCGATGACCGGCATCGCCAGCTCGCTTTCGGCGAAGTCCTTGTAGACCCCGAGCATCCGGCGCGTCTCTTCCTCGGCCTCTTCCGCCGTCTCGTGTGCGGTGTGCCCTTCCTGCCAGAGGAACTCGGTGGTGCGCAGGAACAGCCGTGTGACCTTTTCCCAGCGCACGACGTTGGCCCACTGGTTGATCAGGATCGGCAGGTCGCGCCACGACTGAATCCACTTCGCGTACATCGTCCCGACGATGGTTTCCGACGTCGGGCGGACGACGAGCCTCTCCTCGAGCACTTCGTTGCCGCCCTGCGTGACCCACGCCACCTGCGGCGCAAATCCCTCGACGTGCTCGGCCTCCTTCATCAGCAGGCTTTCCGGGATGAAGAGTGGGAAGTACGCGTTCACGTGGCCGGTCGCTTTGAACCGGCGGTCGAGCGCCTGCTGCATCAGCTCCCAGATGGCGTAGCCGTACGGCCGGATGACCATGCAGCCTTTGACCGGCGAGTAGTCCGCGAGCTCGGCGCGGCGGACGACGTCGATGTACCAGCGGCCGAAGTCCTGGGACTGCGGCGTGATGGCTTCCGGATAGTCTGGGATCTCGTCTTTAGCCATGTCGATGGTCAACTCCAACTACCAACTTCCAACGCCCAAATCGTTCCCGCCGGTTCAACTGTGGGAGTTGGAGTCTGGAAGTTCGGAATTGGGCCTCGTCAGAGGCGGCGCGCGTCAGCGAAGTGCTTCCCAAAGTGTATATCGTCGCGCTGCGGGAAATCGGCGCGGAAGTGGCCGCCGCGTGTTTCCTCGCGCCGCAGCGCCGCTCGGGCGATGAGGAAGCCGACGGTCGCCAGGCTCGCAATCCGGCGGCACTCACGGTCGCCCGGCGCTGCCGCACGCTGGGCGGCAGCGGCGATACGCCATTGGGCGAGCTCCCTCACCGCGGCGCTGAGACCGTCGCGCGTGCGCACGAGACCGGCATGTTTCCACATGAGATCGCGGATCGCGAATGGTTCCACCGCCGGCCCGGCAGGTCCGGCTCCCCTGGTATCAGCGCTCGCCTCGCTCGGCCCCACCTCATCGCAATGACTCGACAGCGACGGCAGCGCAAGGCGATCTCGCATTGCTTCAGCCGCGCGCGCCCCGAACACCAGGCCCTCGAGCAGAGAATTGCTGGCGAGGCGGTTGGCGCCGTGCACACCGGTGCATGCGACCTCGCCCGCAGCAAAGAGCCGGGGAACCGATGTGCGTCCATCAAGGTCGGTCTCGACTCCGCCCATCACGTAGTGTGCAGCCGGGCTGATCGGCACACGGTCGGCCGCCAGATCGAATCCCGCCTCCCGGCAGGCGCGCGCGATCGTCGGGAATCGGCGGCGCACGTAATCGGCATCGAGATGCGCCATGGTCAGGTAGACCGGCGCGCCGGTGCGCGCGACCTCCTTGACGATTGCACGTGCCACCAGGTCGCGCGACGCCAGGTCCCCGGCCGGCTCGTATCGCGCCATGAACGCCTCACCGGCCTCGTTCACGAGTCGCGCCCCCTCGCCACGGAGGGCTTCCGAGAGGAGGAAACGCGGTTCTCCCTCGGCACTGAGCACCGTCGGATGAAACTGCACGAACTCCAGGTCGGCGACCCGCGCTCCGGCATCGAACGCCATGGCAATGCCGTCGCCGGTCGCAATCGCCGGATTCGTCGTCTCCCTGAAGACCTGTCCTGCTCCTCCGGTAGCGATGAGCGTCCGCGGCGCTTCCACGTGCTGCAACGTGTCGTCGCGGCCGACGAATGTGGCGCCCGCACATTCGCCGTCACGGGTGATCAGCGACATGACGAGCGCGTCTTCGTACACCGCGACCTGCGGATGTGCCGCCACCTTGTGCCACAGCACACGACCGATCTCGCGTCCCGTCGCATCCGCCGCGTGCAGCACCCGGCGTACCGAGTGCGCCGCCTCGCGCCCCAGCGCCGGCTGACCGTCGGGACCGCGGTCGAAGGCGGCGCCCCACTCGATCAGCTCGTGCACGTATCGCGGACCTTCCTCGGTCAGCACGCGCACCGCCGCTGGCACACATAACCCATCGCCTGCAGCAATCGTGTCGCGCGCATGCAGATCTGGAGAATCGTCCGGTCCGACAGCAGCGGCAATGCCGCCTTGCGCATAGCCCGTATTGCTTTCGCGTGGGTCGGCTTTGGTGAGGATGACGACGCGCCCGGCGCTGGCGAGCGTCAGCGCGGCGCGCAATCCGGCGATCCCGCTGCCGATGACCAGAAAGTCCGCGCCGATGGGCACGGTGCTATCCTATCAATGCCGCACTGAGGACCCGGAGCAATCCGCCGCCTCCGTCGCCAGTTTCCTCCCGTGACGATTTCCCACGAGCAGGCCACCCGAATCGATGTGCAGACAGGAGATCGCCAGTCGGCGATCTGGATCGGGGAGGGGATCGTCGATCGACTCACGTCGCTGCTCGACGGCCAGAACATCGGCGCGCGAAGGTTCATCGTCTCGAACCCGGTCGTCTGGCGGTTGCACGGCCCGCAAATCCAGCGCGCACTCGGCGGTGGCGAGCCGATCCTCCTCCCCGACGGCGAACGCTACAAGAACCTGCAGTCAGTCTCGCGGATTTACGAGGCTCTGATCCGCGCGAATGCCGACCGCGGCAGCGCGCTCATTGCGGTCGGCGGCGGCGTGATCGGCGATACCGCAGGCTTTGCCGCGGCGACCTACCTGCGCGGCATCACGCTGGTGCACGTGCCGACGACGCTGCTGGCGCAGGTTGACAGTTCGGTCGGTGGCAAAGTGGGCGTCAACCACACCCTCGGCAAGAACCTGATCGGGGCGTTCCACCAGCCGGCGATAGTCGCGATTGACCCGACGCTGCTGAAAACGCTGCCGCGGCGCGAATTCCGCTCTGGCCTGTACGAGGTCGTCAAGTACGGCATGATCGCGAGCCGCGGCCTCTTCGATCGCGTCGCGCGCCATACCAAAGCCATCTTCGCGCGCGATCCGGCAGTCGTCGGACCGGCCATCGTCGAATCCTGCCAGATCAAGGCGAACGTCGTCTCGACGGACGAACGCGAAGGCGGGCTGCGCCGCATCCTCAATTACGGTCACACCGTCGGACATGCGCTCGAGGCGGTCACCAAGTACCGGCGTTTCAGGCATGGCGAAGCGATCGCCTACGGCATGCTGGCGGCGGCCGACCTGGCGGTGACGCGTGGCGCCCTTGCCGAGCGCGAGCGTCAGGCGCTGTCGCAGCTGATCACGCTGCTCGGGCCGCTGCCGCCCATCGGCGACCTCTTCATCCCGGAAGTCCTCGATGCGATGCGGCGCGACAAGAAGGTGGTCCACGGCCGGCTGCATTTCGTCATCGCCATCGAGATCGGCGCAACCATGATGGTTGACGATGTGACCGAGGACGAACTGCGCGGCGTGCTCGTACGATTGGGACTGAAGGGCTGACGATCACTCGTCAGCGATCCCGTACTCCTTCAGTTTCTGCAGCATCGTCTTGTAGCTGATTTGCAGCGCTTCGGCGGCACGCTGCTTGTTTCCGGCGGCCTCGCTCAAGCCGCGTTCCAGTTTGCGTCGCTCGACTTCTGCCGTCACCCGACGCAGCGCCTCCGCCATCGTCCCTGACAGATCGATCTCGTCCCAGCCGCTGACGATTGGTGTCGCCGTGACCGGCTGCCGGAACGACAGGTTCAGGTGGCGCGGCTGGATGGTGTCGCCATCGCAGAGAATGACGGCGCGTTCGATGCAGTTCTGCAGCTCGCGCACGTTGCCGGGCCATGAGTAGGCGTTCAGCTCGTCGAGCGCCGCCGTCGACAGCGACAGCGGCTTCTTGTTGAGATCGCGGCAGAATCGGTCGACGAAATGCCGCGCCAGGATCACGACGTCCTGGGACCGCTCGCGCAGCGGCGGGATCTGGATTGGGAAGACAGAAAGCCTGAAGAAGAGATCCTCGCGGAACTGCCGCTCCGCCACCCGCTGCTTCAGGTTTCTGTTCGTCGCCGCGACGACACGGACGTCGACGTGCAGCGACTGCGTCCCGCCCACGCGCTCGAAGCGCTTCTCCTCGAGCGCGCGGAGGATCTTTGCCTGCAGCGCCAGCGGCAGGTCGCCGATTTCGTCGAGGAAGAGGGTGCCGCGGTGCGCGAGCTCGAAGCGGCCTGCCTTCCTGGCGACCGCTCCGGTGAAGGCGCCCTTCTCGTGGCCGAACAGCTCCGTTTCCAGCAACGTGTCGGGAATGGCGGCACAGTTGATGGCGACAAACGGCGCGTCGGCACGCGGACTCAGGGCGTGCAGACCGCGCGCGAACAATTCCTTCCCCGTGCCGCTCTCTCCTTCGAGCAGCACGGTGGCGTCAGTCGCCGCCGCGCGATGCAATTGCTGCAGCACGTGACGAAGCCGCGCGTCCTCGCCGATGATCCGCGGCGCTCCGCGCCGCTCGGCCATCTCCTCCTTGAGGAGGATGTATTCGGCCATCATGCGGCGCTGCGCGATCGCGCGCTCGACCATCAGCAGCAGATGGTCCGGCTCGACCGGCTTGGCCAGGAAGTCCGTGGCACCCTCGCGCATCGCCGTGACGGCGTCCTGGATGCTGCCGTATGCCGTCATGACCACGACCGGAAGCTCGGGGTCGAGCTCCTTGGCGGCCTTGAGGACGCCGAACCCGTCGCCGACCGGCAGCTTGAGATCCGTGAGGACAACGGCCGGCCGCGCCTGACGAAGCTGGGTCAGCGCTTCGGTCTCGTCGCGGGCCTCGAGCACGAGGTGGCCCTGCGCCTCGAGGGCCAGGCGCAGCATCGTACGCAGCGAATCCTTGTCTTCGACAAGGAGAACAGGGAAAGACGCTACTGAAGACACCAGACGTGCTTCATATCGGACGATCGTGCAATGTTCAACATCCGTCCGATCAAGTGCGCCCAGGCGCACATGACCTCATCGCAGTTCGCGCCACGATGCCAGCCGCACGACGCCGTCCCACCGCCGCGCCACGATCTCGATGCGCCGCCGGACGGAATACGCGCCGTACGCGGCGGCCCTGAGCAGGACCGCGTCGTGGCCGGGCGCATGGACGTCGGCCGCGTCCGCCAGCGGGTTGCCGTCTGTTTCAAGCGGGTCGTCACCCACCCACACGACGACATAGAGATTAGGTGCCTCGATCGGCTGCGGCACGACATCGCGCAGCCAACCGGATGCATACAGCTGCCAGCGGGCATTGTTCGCGCCCCATGGCCGTTCCGGAGTCACCGCATTCATCTGGTCCTCGGTGCAGGTCGCCGCACCGCATTGTTCGAGGTTGGTTGCCGCCGCCAGATCGAGCATCGTGCCGTCTGGCAATCGCCGCGGAGCCGCTGCCGGGCCGTCGCGGAAGGAAGAAGCCACCGAGCCGCCAAGCACCGGGTTGAGGTCGGTGGCAACGGCGAGATCGGCGAATGTCCGAATCGCGGCCGCCTCCGCCGCCGACAGCGCCGCGGCGCCTTCGCGAAATGTCGCCGAGACGGCCGATTCGGTGCTGACGACGGTCACCAGCGCGCCGCTCAGCGCGAGAAACAGGGTGGCGCAAAGCAGCACCAGAACCAGCGCCATCCCCCGTTCATCGCGCCACATTCAGATTCCGCGGTGCGATCTCCACGGCCACCGTCTGGTCAGGAACGTAACGGACCGCATCGCCCGCCGCTCCGCTGTTCACAAACAAGCCGCCCGCGGGGCCGCGAAACGGTCGCGACGCCTGCAGCCGGATCTCGACGCGAACGCGGCGGATCCGAAGCAGGTCGGCGTCGAACCTGAAGCCATGCGATGCGTCGGGGCACCACGGACCGTCTGTAAAAACGGCGCCGGTGAGCGGCACGAGACCCGTTCCGAGCGTCTGCAGTCGAGGCCCGTAACCGCCGTCCACTTTGACAATCGTGCAGTTCTCGCCCGGGCCCCATGCGTCTGCCGGGTCGTCAGTATCCAGTGGCGGCGGTCTGGCGCCATAGGTGACGTGCACATCGCCGGCATCCGTGACCGTCACTGCCGGCGGCTGGGCCTCGCCGAAATACTCGAACCGCACACTCACAACATCCTCGACGGCCGGTTGATCAGACGCGTGCCCGTCGTACTGCATGAGCTGCCAGATGCTCTCGGCGTCCTGCTTCACGTGATAGGTGCGTCCCGTGGGGACGACTATCCCGCGCGCCAGCGCGTCGACCGGATCGAACAGCGTCGTCACGACGTCAGGTCGAAAGAAGAGGCCACGACGATCGTCACTGTCAACGTCGCCAAAGCGATATGGCAGGACCAGAGATGCGCGGCGCAGGTCGCCGGCGACGATCTCATCGACGACGCGAGTCCGCTGCGTGAGTCCGGCCGCTTCTGGATGTGCGGCGAATCCCCGCTGCAGCGGTATCACGACCGCAACGGCGGCGCCTGCGGCGAGCGTCGTCACGCACGTTGATACCAGCAGCTCCGCAAGTGTCATCGCGTCCACCCACCGGTGATCCGCACCTCGCGCGCCACGCCACGCGGAAACGGCGTGACCACGACATTGAGTATCTGCACGTTCGCCGAAACAGGTGTCACCGACCAGCGTCGATCGAACCGGTACGACGACTGCGGCGACGGAACCTGCCCCTCGCTGTCCACAACGTCACCGCCGGCGGCGGGCGCATTCGACGTCCGTAGTTCCTCCACTTTCGCTGACGCGAGAATCGTGGCCAGCGTCCGTGTTCGCGCGTCGGTCAGCATCGTGACGGCGGAGTTCGACAGGTAGCCGATCGACAGAAGCGCTGTGGCGAGGATGACGCAGGCAAACAGGCTTTCCACCAGGGAGAAACCATCGATGTGTCTAAGAGTCGGCATGCGCACGATAGGAGCAAGCGCACTGCCGCTGCGGTGGGATGCGAATTCAGGCCGGAATCAGCGCGTCGGTGAGACTGGCAGGCGCGGAACGCGAGAAAACTGCGACGCCGCGGCTGTCGCCGCTGTGCGGAATCTGCGTACTAGCGTAACCACCCTGGCGGAACGCCGGCGCGGCGCGCTTCTTCCTGAATCGTGGCGATCGCCTTCGTCTGCTGCGCAATGTCGTTCTTCACGCGGTCGAGCTCGGCGAGCGCCTTCTGGCGATCGTTGGCGACGACAGCGCGTTGTGCCGGGTCGTCCCGGGCGGTAAAGTCGGCGGTCAGCGCATTGATGCGACTCTGGAGCGCTTCAGCAAAGATCTCGGACCGCTGCAGCGAATCACGAGCTCCCTGGATACGCTGACGCCAGGCCGCTTCGTCCTTCTTCGGATCGGCCTGCTTGGCTTTGTCATCGGCCGGTGCGGTGGCCGGCACCTTGGCCGCGGACGCTGATGGAGCGGCGGCGGGGGGCGCGGGTGAACTCGGCGGCGCTGGTGGTGCCGGCGTCGAGCCGACGGTATCGTTCGTGTAGACCTTGGCCGGAGCTTTGGCCGCCTGGCGACGTGCCTCTTCCCGTTTGGCCAGCTCGCCGAGCGACTGCGCCGGCGCCGCGACCGCAAACGTCGCCATCAGCGCTGACGCTGCAAGCACCCGGATGACGAGCGCGCTCGAATGCTCTGTCATTGTCTTGATTCTAGCTCTTCGATCCGCTTTCTGACCTTTTCGGCGGCGGGAGCGGAATCCTGCAGTTCGAGATAACGGCGATAGGCTTTGACCGCATCCGCGGACCGGCTGGCGGTCTCGAGCGCGTACGCCAGCGACAGCACGAAATCAGGCTCGCCAGGCGCGAGCGTAATCGCCCGTTGATACTCCTCGATGGCCCCGCTGAGATCGCCGCTCGCCTGCAGCGCCCGCGCGAGGTTGAACGCGGTGGCATAGTCCTGCGGAAACAGTCGGGCTGCCTCACGGTAGCCACTGATCGCGCGGTTCCATTCCTGCAGCTCGTGGTAGGCGCGTGCGCGGTTGAAGTGATACGTCCAGACGGTGTCGGCAACGGCGACCGCGCGATCGAAGTATGGAATCGCCTCACGTGCCCGACCCGCGCGTACCAGCGACTGGCCGAGATTATTCAAGGCCTGCGCGTCGTTCGGATTGGCGGCAACGGCATCGGTAAACTGCCCGATCGATCCGGCGACATCACCCTTTGCATATGCCGCCAGGCCGGCACGGCCAGCGTCAATGGAGGTATGTGCTGCAGGCCCATTCGCTACCGGCGCGACGCGAGGCGGTGAACTCTGAGTGGGGCTCGAAGCGCTTACTGCTGCAGGAGAGGCCGACGCTGACCCTGCAGACGACCCCAACCGCAATGCCGTCCCCGCTGTCAGCAGGACGCCGACAACACAGGCTATGACCACAGGACGGGTGGCGCGTGTCGATCTGGCGGGCGCTGAGGGGGGCGCCGTTGCTGACGCCAGAGAAGCGCGGCAGCGCGGGCAGCGGATGCGGCGCGCAGAAGTCTTCGTGCCGCACTCCGGGCAGTTGATCGGCCCTCGCGCCATCTAGCGGACCTCGCGCCAGGAGAGGATGCGAACCCCGGCCTGTCCAACGCCGTTGTTGAAGTCCTGTGGATCTCCGAACAGCTGCAGCTTCTCGCCGGTGCCGAAGATCAGATGCTGATCGACAACGAACGGCGCGGTGGCGCGAACACCGGCAATCGTCGCGGTCTTCGGACTGTCGGCGGTCGTGACTTTATTGTCGCCGGTGCTGTCGTACGCCGCGCCGCCAATGAACGTCAGCGCATACAGGTTCGCGTCGGGCAGGCTGCAGAGCGCCGCCGGCCTGAACGTCGTCGTCGTGAAGAACACCACGTCGCCCGCGACCGCAGGGAACGCAGTGACCTTCTCATCGTCGCCGATGCCGTCGACCTTCGCGAGCGAGTAGGTGAACGTCACGGAGCCGGTGGTGCCCTGATCGAGAACGCCAAGCAGTTTGTACTGCTGCGCGACGCCGGTGGACGGCAGCAGGTCGCTTCCCGTGCCGACGAACAGATATCGCTGCGTGGCGCCGACGTCGATTTCCGCCATCGAGTTGAAGATCGGCTGGCTCGACGCGTCGTCGTAAAGCTTGACCGGACCGCCGGAGAACGCCGGGACGTCTCCGCTGCCGAGTGTGAGATCGAATCGCCAGATGCGACCGTCGAGATCGCCGATGTACGCATCGCTGATGAAGCGCGACCCCTGCGGACCAGCCGCAAGCGGGTCGGACTGCAGCGCGTTCTTGATCTTGGTGCAATCAGCGGCGGCCGCGCAGTTGTCCACCGTTTCAGCCTTGTTGTCGTTGCCGACGTCCTTCGACGCGACAACGGAACCGTCGTCTACACGGACCACGTAGAACGTCGTTCCCGCGGCCTTGCCACCACGATTCGACTGGTTCTGCACGGTCGCCGGCAGGAACCCCGATCCGAGCAATGCGACGTACGGACTGAGGGAGTTGACGACCTGACCGACCGCGGGGTCGGACCAGGTCTGGCCGACAGTCTTCTCGACCGCTGAGGCCGACGACTTCAGGTCACCGTACGGCATCAACGTCGTGCTCAGGGTCGGGTCGAAGCTGTTGTACGACGGGAACGACCACTTCAACGAAATGCGTCCCGGCGAGGAGAAGTAGGCGAGGACGGATGTGATGTCGTCCGACGAAGGCGAGATGCTGTCACCGATGTTCTCGAGGGTGACGTCGAGCGCCTGATAGAACGTTCCGCCCGCCCCCTCGCCGAAAAAGAGAAACGTCTTCCAGTTGCCGCCGACCTTGACGTCAGCAATCTTCGGCGAGCTGTCGACGAAGTAGTCGAAGCTGCCGACCGATTGTCCATCGCGCAGCGTCCTCAGCTTGGCCAGGAGGTTGTACGGGACGAAGCCCCAGACCTCGACGCCGAGCCGCGCATCGATCGCTTCGAGAATGCCGCGATTCGTCCCGACGAATACGAGGCTGCGCCGCTGCTTGTTGTCGTCAACGAAACCGGCATAGTCGGCGTCGGGCGGCGGATCGAGCGACGGCGGGTTGAAGATGGCCGGCGTCGAACTGACCGGCGCGCCGATGGGCAGCGAACGCACCAGCGTAATCACCGACGCGGCATCGGTCGCGCTCAGATTCATGTGCGCCGCGAGCGTCCCGGCGTTGGCGGTGGTGAAGGCAACCATCGTCCCGTCCGGCAGTACGGTGTACAGGTTGCGCGACGCCGCCGACGGGGTCGAGGCAATCCACAGCGGGGTGCCGTCGGCGACGAACCGGTAGCCGGTCCATGCGCTGCTGTCGGCGACCGGCTTGTAGACGCGGTAGGCGCGCAGCTTGCCGTCGAATCCCGGCAATGTGAAACCGGCCGTGATCATCAGGTTCGAGCGCTGCGGAATCGTCGTCCCGTTGCTGTCGGTGATGACCGTGTTGGGCAGCGCGGTTCCGTTGATGTCCTTGGCGTTGGTGATGTCGAAGGTGCCGATGACGGGACTCGTCACCTGGAACTCCGAGTACGGACCAAACGGCAGTGAGGACGTCGGCGCGGTATTGAACTTCGCAAATTCCTGGAACGCGTGCTGGACCGCGGTGTTGACCGCCCGGACGATTTCCGGAACGACAATGGTGCCGGCCGGCTGGCCGGCCAGGGAGCCCGCGGGAACGCCGGCGAGCCATGAGTCGTAGGCGGCGTCAATCATCGCCTTCGTGATTTCGAAGTACTGGCCGCCGGAATTCTTGGCGATGTTCTGGAGCTGCGCGACCTCCGCGGCAGGCGGCGCAATGGCAACGACATACACGGGCACGCGCCGGCCGCCGACTGCCAGGAACTGGGACGCCGTCGCCGCCGGATCGTTCGTACCGGATGTGCCTGACCCCTCGCCGCCACCGACGATGAGCACGACGATGGTATTGCGGCAGTCCGTGTCGGCGGCAATCAGGCGCGAACTCTCGGTCTTGGCATCGACGAGGATGTAGTTGACAGGGGCATCGACCTTCGTCGCCGTGTCATTTCCGGCCGGCACCAGCGCGCCCGCGTCGGTCACGCTCTTGGACAGAACCGACACAATCGAACTGTTCGAGCCGGCAGCGTCGGTCAAGACGACTGGCAATTGCGCGAGCTGCAGTCCGTTGTCGGTCGTGACAGTGGCCAGCCGCGACCGCCAGGTTCCGAGCCCATCCTCAGTCGGACTCGACTGCCCGGCACCGCTGCTGGTGACGGTCGCGTTGCTCGCGCCTGGAATCGCGGCACCGGCCTGCCTGGTCTTGACGAGGCCGAACCGCGCCACGCCCGTGTTTTCGTTGATGGCCTGCGTGACTGCCGCCCTGACGAGCGCCAGGCGGGTCCTGGCCGAAAAATAGGCGTACTTCGCATCGGTGTCGCCGACGATGCTGATGTTCGATGTCGCGGCCGTCAGGGAGGAGGTGACGACGCTCGTGTTCGTCCAGGTCGAAAATTTTCGACGGTATTTCGTCATCCCGCCCGTCACACCAATCGCCGATTCCCAGCTGGCGCCGGTGACCACGTATTCGGCGGGGTCGTAATAGGTCCCGTCGGCATCGACACGCATGCGCGCAGATGTGTCAATCGCCACGATGACGTTCGGTTTCGCGTTCTTCAGGAACAACAGCGGGTCGAGCTGTGCGGCCGCTGGTCGAGGCGTGCACAGCAACACGGCGGCGGCACTGCACACCGTCACCAACGATTGAATCCGTCTCGTCCTCATGGCCATTGCCTTTTCGCCTGACCTCACAGGCTCCACGCCGTGCGCGTGAGCGATTTCCCTGGCGTCTGCACCGGGGCCTTGCGCGAACGGCGGTTCTGCTCGTCCTGGCCGCGCTGACCCGTATAGCCGCGCTCGAGCTCGGTGGTGTCGGTGCGTGCGATGGTGACTTCGATGGTCCGCGTCGTGCCGTCGGGCCCGAACGCCTGCGCCATCATCGAGAGGACGCCGCGTCCCAGGTTCGTACTCGTGCATCCGACGCCGCATCCGGCCGGCGGCTGACCGTCCTTCAGCGGGTCGTTGTCGTTTTCGGAGGTGTCGTCGGCAACCCAGACGATCACGTACTGCCGCGACGTGATCGTTCCCGTCGGCAGCATGTCTTCCAGCGGACCGTAGGCATACAGCTGCCACCGGGGGTTGTTGGCACCCCACGGGTGCTCGTCGGTGATGGCGACGAGGTCGGCGTCGCTGCAGGACAGCTTGCCGCAGCGAGCCATGTTCGTCGCCTCCGTCAGGTCGATTTTCGTTCCGTCAGGCAGCGTGCGCTGGCCGGAGGGAGCGCCGTCGATGAAGGCCGACGTCACCGAGCCGCTGAGAATGTCGTCCCAGTTCGGCACGGTCAGGATGTCCTGCATGACCCGTTCGATCGCACCGTCGGCGGCGTACAGCGTCTCGTAGCCGCC
>Ga0111539_10001395_pt1 | contig 32145 bp, 23 predicted proteins | sample RhiMethybrSRZTD1_FD_79667 | JGI IMG/M metagenome (GOLD analysis project Ga0111539, IMG submission 79667) | Populus rhizosphere microbial communities from Tennessee, USA - Rhizosphere MetaG P. TD hybrid SRZTD1 (version 2) (version 2) | ecosystem: Host-associated > Plants > Roots > Rhizosphere >...
GACGCTGCTGCTCAGCGAGGTCCGGTGGTTCCGCCGGCGGCCGCTCGTCGACCGGGTGGCGCCCTACGTGGCGGGTGGAGCCGACGTCCGTCGCCGGGGCTCGGTCATGTCGGCCGCGTCGTTCGTGCAGGCCCTCGGCCCGCTCGCCCGGGCCGTCGGCGAGCGGTGCGCCCGCGCGTTCGGGGTGACCGAACCGCTGGCGGTGCGGCTCGACCGGGTGCACTCGCCGGTCGACGTGACCGCGTTCCGGGTGCGCCAACTGGCCTGGTCGGCGGGCGGCCTGATCGGCGCGGGGCTGCTGGCGGCCGCGGTCGGGCTCTCGGGCCCGCTGGCGCTCGGGTTCGTCGTGGGCGGCCCGGTGCTGGCCTTCCTCGTGGTCGAGCAGCATCTGGCGGCGCAGTCGGCGCGCTGGCAGCGCCGCATCTTCCTCGAGCTGCCGGTCGTCGCCGAGCAGCTGGGCATGCTCATCGGCGCCGGCTACTCGCTCGGCGCCGCGATCAACCGGCTGGCCGCGCGCGGCGCCGGGGCCTGCGGCCACGACCTGGGCCGGGTGGCGGGCCGCGTGCGGCAGGGGCTCACCGAGGTCGAGGCCCTGCGCGAGTGGGCCGCCGTGGCCGACGTCGAGGCGCTGCGGCGGCTCGTCGGCGTCCTGGCGCTGAACCGCCAGGCCGGTGACCTCGGCCGGTTGATCGGCGACGAGGCCCGGTCGATCCGGCGTGACGTCCACCGCGAGCTCATCGAGACCATCGAGCGGCGCGGTCAGCAGGTGTGGATCCCGGTGACCGTGGCCGCCCTCGTGCCCGGGGTCATCTTCCTCGCCGTGCCGTTCATCGAGGCGCTGCGCCTGTTCTCCGCCACCTGACGGCCCCCGACCCGACGTCTCCGCCACCTGACGTCCCGCCCGGACGTCACGACACCACCACCACCAACGAAAGGCGCCCCCCATGCCAGGTCCCCTCGCCGAGCCCGCCCTCCGCCTCCGCGTCCTCCTCGCGTCCGCCCGCGCCACCACGTCCCGGAGGATCGACGCCCGCCGGCGCTCGTGGGCCGGTGACGACCGGGGCGAGGGCGTGGTCTCGGCCGCCATCGTCGTGCTGATCATGGCCGCGCTCGGTGCGCTCATGTGGGTGGGGTTCCGCACGATGTGGACCGACATCGAGTCCGACACCAACGACCGCATCAGCGAGGTCGGCACCTGACCGCGCCGGCTCCCACGCGGGCGCGGCGCTCGCCCGCCGACGACCGCGGGGTCGGCGTCTTCGGGACGTCGATCGGGTTCCTGGTGTTCCTGCTGTTCCTGTTCTTCGCCATGCAGGTGATGTTCGGGCTCTACGCCACGTCGACCCTGCGGGCGACGGTCAACGACGCCACCGCCCGGGCCGCCGGCGGCGGGGGCGAGCCGACCCCGGCCGAGCTGGCGCGCCTGGCCGACGAGGCCGAGGCCTCCCTCGGCGAGATCGGCCGGCGGCCCTCGACGGTCATCGAGCTCGAGCTCGTCGACGAGGACGGCGACGGGGCGGGCGACGTCGTGGTCGGTCGGGCCCGGGCGGTGCCGCCGCGGTTCGTTCCCCCGTCGATCGGCGGCATGCTCGGCTTCGAGGAGATCACCGCCGGCGCCCGGATGCGGGTCGAGCGCGTGCGCTGACGCGGGCGACGTCGCGCAGTGCTGCGGGTGCGTAGAGTGCGGATCATGTCTCGGGGGAAGCGGGCGCTGAGCCTGCGGATGCACGTCGCGCTCGTCGCGATGCCGGTGGCGATCGCGCTGGCGGTCGGGTGCGGCTCCGGTGGAGGTCGTGAGCGCGGCGACGGCCTGGCGGCTGCGACCGCCGGCGACGTCCCCGACGAGCCGGGCGCCGAGGGAGCCGCCGGGTCGGAGGCTGACACCCCGCCCGTCGCGGACGTCGTGGTCGACGCCGCCGACTTCCGCCCGCTCGCCGACATGACCGCGGTGCGCGGGTTCTTCGTCGACAACGTGGCCGGCGACCTCGACGCCACGCTGGCCGTCGCCCGCGACCCCGGGAGCGGTCCCTACCCGGTCGGATCGCTGATCCAGCTCATCCCGCAGGAGGCGATGGTGAAGCGGGCGCCCGGGTTCGATCCGGCGTCGAACGACTGGGAGTTCTTCACGCTCGACACGACGGCTGCGGGCACCCGGATCGTGACCCGGGGCGGCAGCGAGGTGGTGAACCGCTTCACCGCCAGCAGCTGCGCGGGGTGCCACTCGGCCGCCGACGCGGAGTTCGACCTGGTGTGCGAGGACGACCATGGGTGCGCGCCGCTGCCCGTGGGCGACGACATCATCGCCGCCATCCAGGCGGCGGATCCCCGCCCGCGGGTCTGACGCCCGACCACCGCCCCACCTGGTCGGGCCCGCGGCGGGGCGCCCCCGGCCCCGTGGCGCGTCAGCCCAGGGGTGTCGCCCGGAAGCCCGTGACCTCGACGTGCTCGCCGTCGCCGAGGTGCGACGCCAGGATGCCGACGCTGCCGGGACCGACCGGCGGTGCCGCCCCGCTGGGCAGCGCGTCGGGCAGGACGTTGGTGGCGGTGCGCAGCGGGTCGTCCCAGGCCGGCTCGGGCTCGCCCGGCAGCCACTGCTTGAACGTCACCTGCGTGCCCACGAGGCGCACGGCCGCCCGTCGCCGGTCGTGGAGCGAGACGCGCCGCGTCACGCCGCCCGTCCACGAGCCCTGGAGGTCGGACGCGAACGTGTAGGACGTCGGGCCGGGGACGGTGTGGATCTGCGCCTGTCCGAGTTCGGCCACCTCGGCCTCGTGCACGACGACGTCGCCGCCGCTGAGGCGATGGGCGCCCGGGGTCGTGACGGTGACCGTCGTGCCGTCGCCGACCGCCGACTGCACGGGCTGGGCGAACCCCCGCAGGAGGGCGCCCTGCTGGTTGGTGGAGAGGAGGTCGCGGCCGTCGTACTCCCACACGCCCTGGATGAGGTTGGCGTTGGCCGCGTAGTAGATGTTGTGCCACGCCACCACCGCCCGTCCGGCCTGCACCCGCAGGGCGAACCCGAACTGCGCCATGGCCGTCGACGAGAACTCGGCCGCCACCTCGACATCGCTCGCCTCGAGGTCGCGCAGCACGTAGAAGCGGCGGTCGTTGGCCGAGGGGCCGCCGACGCCCGTCGCCGTGCCCACTCCGCCCGCGGCGTCGAGGCGCACCTTGTTGTCGATCAACGAGACGGGGACCTCGCGGAAGCGGCTCCACCGCCACGGCTCGCCCTGCCGCCAGGCCTGGTGGCGGTCGGCCACGGTGAGGGCGCGCAGGCCCGCCTCGGCCCGGGGCGTGCCGGTCCGTCCGATCGCGAGCCCGGCACCGACCGTCAGCGCGGCCGCCGCCCCGCCGGCGACCAGGAACCGGCGGCGACTGAGGGCAGCGGGATCGTCCGCCGCGCGCCCTGCCGGCTCCGCGCCCGCTCCGGACGCCGCAGGATCACGCCTGTGCACTCGTCGTCTGCCCCTCTGCCTCGGTCGCGGTCACGCCGTGACCGTCGTCACGTCGGAGCAGAATCTACCGGTCCCGTGCGACCCCGAGCCACACCCCGGGGGCCGGTCCGGCGCCGGTCGGCGGGCCCCGCTGACGCCGCCGTCACCAGATCGACCGGTGACGGCCAACGCTTACTGCACGTAACATACGACGGACGTTGGTCGTCAGGAGGGGAAGGTCGAGATGACGTCGAGCGACGTGTCCGAGTCGTCCACCGGCGAGGGTGAGCCGGCGGTCGAGACGACGAGCCGGCCCGCGCCGCCTGCGCCCACGCGCCAGACGGTTCCCGACGTCGCCCGCACCGTGGCGGCCATCGCCATGCTCGGCGCGGCCGTCATCCACTTCGCGTTCGCGCCCGACCACCTCAGCGAGGAGACCTCGCACGGCGTGTTCTTCCTGGTCGTCGGATGGGCGCAGCTGATCGGGGCCGCCGCCCTGGCGTTCCGCTGGCGCCCCCTCCGGGGCTGGCTGCTGGGCTCCGCCGCCCTCAACGCGGGCGTCGCCGCGGTGTGGCTGGTGACGCGCACCGCCGGGTTGCCGGGCGAGGAGCCCGAGGCCGTCGGGTTCCCCGACGCGCTGGCCTCGGCCCTCGAGGTCACCGCCACCGTGTGCGCGCTGGCGGTCGCCCTCGAATGGTTGACCGAGCGTCGGGTGGGCCGCCCGGCCGGCGTGGTCACCGGCCTGTCGGCCGTCGCCATGATGGCGGTGGTCACCGCGTCGGTCGTGCCGTCGCTCGGCGGCGGGCACGGGCACGGCGAGGGCGGCCACGACGACGGCCACGGCGCCGAGGGCGAGGCAGCCGCCGGGCACGCCCACGGCGACGGCGCCGAGGCCGCCACCGGGGACGCCTGGGAGGAGCAGCGCCGGGCCGCGCTGGCGGGCTACGCGTCCGACGACGAGGTCGACGCGGCCTACGCGCTCAACGAGGAGTACCTGGCCGAGCAGATCCGCAACCGGTCGCGTGGGCTGCGCAACGTCCCCGAGGCCGAACGCGAGCAGCGCATCTCCGACTTCGTCGCCTGGTCGGTGCGGCACGCCCTCGACGCCGAGGAGGCGCCCGACGGGCAGGCGACCATGCACTCGCACGGCGTGCAGGTCTGGCAGCCGCTCACCGACGCCGCCGAGCTCACCGAGCTGCAGGCGCAGCTCCAGGCCGCCGGCACGGTCATGCCGACGGTGCCGACCGCGGCCGACGCCGTCGCCAAGGGCTACATGCAGGTGACCCCGTGGGTGCCGGGCATCGGCGCCCACTACCTCAACATCGACCTGCTGCAGGACGACGTCTTCGACCCCGCCCAGCCCGAGATGCTGCTCTACAACGGCAACGCGCCCACGTCCGAGCTGGTCGGCCTGAGCTACGGCTGGCTCGGCGAGGAGCCGCCCGAGGGGTTCGTCGGCCCGAACGACGAGTGGCACGTCCACCCGCAGCTCTGCATCATCGGCGTGCTCGTCGTGGGACCCGACAGCACGCCCGAGGACATGTGCGAATCGGTCGGCGGCCACAAGGGCATGGGCTTCGACCACCCGATGTGGATGGGCCACCTGTGGCAGGTGCCGGGGTGGGAGTCGCCCTGGGGCCTGTTCAGCGGCGAGAACCCCGTCATCAACCTCGCCACCACCGACGTCGGCCGCACCTGACCGGCCGATCCGGGGCAGGGGCCGCTCCCGCCCGGCACGGCGGACGGCAACGCGCCACGCGGCAGTAGCGTCGGGCGGGTGGACGACACCCCGCCCGACGCCGAGCCGCCGGCACCCCCGGCCGAGATCGGCGCCGCGCCCCCCGGCTTCCGCTCGGGCTTCGTGAGCCTGGTCGGACGGCCGAACGTCGGGAAGTCGACCCTGCTCAACCAGATCCTCGGCCACAAGGTCGCGATCGTCTCCGACAAGCCGCAGACGACCCGCCACCGCATCCAGGGCGTGCTGACCCGCGCCGACGCGCAGGTCGTGTTCGTCGACACGCCCGGGATCCACAAGCCCCGCACACCGCTCGGCGCGCGGCTCAACTCGGCCGCCGAGTCGACGATCCCCGACGTCGACGTGGTGGTGTTCGTGATCGACGCCACCCAGCCCCTCGGCCGCGGCGATCGCTGGGTGGCCGCGCGGGTGCCCCAGGACGCGGTGGTCGTCGTCAACAAGGTCGACGCCGCCCCGGCCACAGCCGTGCTCGACCAGCTCGTGGCGGCCGCCGAGCTCGACCTCTCCGAGTACTTCCCCGTGTCGGCCCGCACCGGCACGGGCGTCGAGGCCCTCGTCGAGCACCTCGTCGGGCGGCTGCCCGAGGGGCCCCGCTACTTCCCCGACGACATGGTCACCGACGTGCCCGAGGCGTTCCAGGTCGCCGAGCTCGTGCGCGAGCAGCTGCTCGCCGTCACCCACGACGAACTGCCGCACTCGATCGCCACCCGCATCACCGAGTGGGAGTGGCCGGTGATCCGGTGCGAGATCCTGGTCGAGCGCGACTCGCAGAAGGGCATGGTCATCGGCAAGCGCGGGGCGGTGCTCAAGCAGGTGGGCACCGCGGTGCGCAAGCAGCTGCCCGAGGGCGCCTACCTCGAGCTGCACGTCACGGTCGACAAGGACTGGCAGCGCCGCGACGCCTCCCTCGACCGCCTCGGGTTCTGAGCGACCGGATCGGCGTCAGGCGGCGGCGCTTCCCGCGCCGCGCAGCGCGCGCAGGAACGCCTCGACCTCGGCCCGGTCGCGGGTGCGCCGCATCTTCGGCAGCGTGGCGACGATCTTGGGGCCGTACCGCGCCGTCGCCAACCGCGGATCGAGCACGGCCACCGCACCGCGGTCGGTGGTGGTGCGGATGAGGCGGCCGACGCCCTGCGCCAGCAGCGTGGCCGCCCGGGGGACGTCGATGGCCAGGAAGGCGCCGTCGCCCAGGCGCTCGCGACGCGCCTGCAGCAGCGGGTCGTCGGGCCGGGGGAACGGCAGGCGGTCGATCGTCACCAGCGACAGCGACGGCCCCGGCACGTCGATGCCCTGCCAGAAGCTCATCGTGGCGAACAGGCAGGTCTCGGGATCGCGCGCGAACCGCTCGACCAGCGCCTGCTTGGGCTGCTCGCCCTGGGCCAGCAGGGGGAAGGGCAGCCGGTCGCGCAGGGCGTCGACCGCCCGATCCATCGCCTTGTAGCTGGTGAACAGCGCCAGGGTGCGCCCGCCGGCGGCCGTGATCAGGGCCGCCAGCTCGTCGATGGCCTGCCCCGGCCAGCGGGGATCGGTGGGCCGGGGCAGGCGCGAGGCGCAGTAGATGAGGCCGTTGGCCGGATAGTCGAACGGGCTGCCGACGTCGAGCAGCTCGTCGGCTCGCTGCGGCAGGCCGACGTGGGGCCCGAAGCCGGGAGCCAGCGTGGCGCTGGTCAGCACCGCCGGGCGCCGCGACCACAGGCGCTCGCGCAGCAGACCCGCGACGTCGAGGGGCGCCAGCCGCAGGATCGGCGCGTGCTCGGGCCCGGTGACGAACAGCACGTGGGCGTCGGTGGGCGCGCTGACCGCGTCGATCTCGTCGAGCAGCGCGGTCGCCGCCTGGCGGGCGCGGATGGCGCGGGCCTGCACGTCGTCACCGGCGCCGTCGGGGATGCCCCGCAGCGCCGACTGCGCCGCCTCGACCCGCCGCCGGACGGCGGCCAGGGCCCCGGCCAACGCGTCGGGCAGCGGAGCGGTGAGGCGCTGGTCGCGGTGGGGGAGGAGGGCCGACGACAGCACGGTGCCGGAGTCGGCCACGCCCGTGATCGTGTCGCCGGCCTCCGCGAGGATGCCCCGCAGCAGCCGCCCGAGGTGGGTGAAGCGGCCCGCCCCGATCTCGACCCCGGTGGTGGCCGAGATGATGTCGTCGGTGACGTGGGCCTCGTCGATGACCGTCACGTCGTGCTCGGGCAGGATCGCCCCGTCGGACGCCAGGTCGAGTCCGTAGAGGTGCAGGTTCACGACCACGATGTCGGCCTCGGCCGCCCGGGCCCGGGCCGCCTCGGCGAAGCACCGGTCGCCGCGCGGGCAGCGCGCCGCCCCCGGGCAGTCGCGCGATGTGGTGCTCACGGCGGCCCAGGCGGCATCGCTGGGCTCGGACTCGAGCTCGGCGCGGTCGCCGGTCGCGGTCGCGGCGGCCCACGCCGCGATGGCGGCGAGCTCGTCGGGATCGGCCCGCTCGGCCAGGCCGTCGAGCGCGAGCTGGGCCGGGGCCGGGGCCGGGCCGACACGGTCGTCGCCGGGCGCCGGGCGCGCGCGGCGAGGTGCGGCGACGGGGGTGCCGTCGTCCAGCAACGAGCGGGGAACGGCGGAGCGGGCACCGTCGCCGATGTCGGACGCGTCGTCGAGCGCAGCCCCGTCGCCGTGAGCGGCCGCGTCGGGGTCGGTCGAGGAGGAGGATGCGTCGGGCGGCGACTTCGCGGTGTCGGCGGGCGCCGCGCCGGGCGCGACCTCGGCGAGCCGCTGGACGCACACGTAGTTCGACCGGCCCTTGAGCACCGCCCAGGTGAAGGGGTGGCCGAGGGTGGCCTCGAGGAAGGGCAGGTCCCTGGCGGCCAGCTGGTCCTGCAGCGCCCGGGTCGCGGTGGCCACCACGGTGCGCTTGCCGCTCAGGATCGTCGGCACGAGGTAGCCGAGCGTCTTGCCGGTGCCCGTGCCCGCGCGCACGACCAGGTGCCGACCGCCCTCGACCGCCTCGGCGACCGCCCGGACCATGGCGTCCTGTCCCGATCGCGCCTCGCCGCCCCGCGGCAGCTCGGCGACCACCCGGGCGAGGGCGGTGGACGCGTCGGTGGCCGGCACGACCGGCGACGGTAGCCCGTGCAGCCCACTGCGCCGCGGAGGCTCGACGGGGCCGGTCACGTCTCGACCAGGCGCTCATCGCCTGCGGTGGCCAGGGCCTCGACCTCGGCGACGGCCGCCGGGAGATCGTCGAGCAAACGGTCGATCGGCCCGCCGCCGGTGACGAACACGAAGCCGACCCCGACGACCGGCCGGCCGGTCGCCCGGGCCACCGCGAGCGCGTAGGACGCACCCTGCGCCCGGTAGCGGGCGACGAGCGGGTCGAGGTCGTCGGCGAGCGTCGTGGGACCGGTCTTGTAGTCGGCCACCACCAGGCCGTCGGCGCGCTCGTAGAGGAGGTCGACGTAGCCCTCGAGGGCGCGGTCACCCCCGAGCGGCACGCCGACGTAGACCTCACGCCAGTGGCGGGCTCGGGCGGCCTCGCGCACCGTGGGCGACACGAGCGCGGCGTCGACCAGGCGGCGGACGTGGGTCTCGTGGCCGATGATGCCCTCGGCCGCCGTCTGCGAGGCGACCGCCGCGGCGACGGTGGCCTCGTCGTCGCCCGCACCGAGGTCGACGGTCTGGAGCACGCCGTGCACAGCCCGGCCGACCGCCGAGCCGTACCGGCCCTTCTGCCACGGTGGCAGGTCGAGGTCGCGCGGGCGCTTGTGGAGCCCGGGATCGGCCAGCACGTCAGGGCGGCCGTCGTCGGTCAGCGCGGTGGCGGCCACCGTGCGGGGGCGGCGGCTCAGGGTCAGCGCGGCCTCGAGCTGCCGGCGCCACTCGTCGAACGGCGGCGGATCACCCGGCGCACCGGCGCCGTCGACCCCGCCGCCTTCGTGCCCGGCACCTCGGGCCGGGGCCGCGTCGGCCGCAGCGGCCCGAGCGGCGTCGGCGGGGTGGGCATGCGCCGGGCGCGCGACGGCGGCGACCACGTCGGGGTCGACACCTGCCCCCCGGGCGTCGTCGCCGAGCCCGATCTCGGGCAGGTCGGCGACGCCGTCGCCCAGCGCCCTGGTCAGCAGCTCGGCGTTGGTGAGCCGAGCGTCGTCGTCGGGCGGGGCGGCCCGGACCCGCCGGTGGAGCGACACGACCAGGTGGTCCTGGGCACGGGTGCAGGCGACGTAGAGCAGCCGGATGCGCTCGTCGTGCGACATCTGCTCGTCGATGGGCTTCCAGTTCTCGAAGGCCTCGGTGACGACCGTCCTGCCCACCCGGATGATGCAGTCCTGCCCGGGCGGCCACACCACCTCGGCGCCCGCCCGCTGCGCGCTCGGCTGGGTCGACATGCCGGACACGATCGTGACGGGGAACTCGAGCCCCTTGGACGCGTGGACCGTCATGATGCGGACGGCGTCGTCGTCGGTCTCGGGCAGCACGGCCTCGGCGACCCGGCTGCCCTCGGCGGTCTGCTGACGGATCCACCCCAGGTACTGCCGGAGGGTGCCGTCGGTGGCGTCGGTCCACGCCCGGGCCTGGTCGACGACGAAGCGCACCCGCCGCCACAGGTCGCGGGCCCGGCCGTCGGCCTCGCCCAGCTCGAGCACGCGCCGGTCGCGCACGACGGTGTCGACGAGTTCGCTGGGCGACAGCCACCGCCGGCGCCGGTGCATCTCGTGCAGGTACGTGAGACCGGCGAGCACGGTGTCGGGACCCGCGTCGCCCGTGGGGTCGGGGAGCGGACGGCTGTGGTCGAACGACGTGCCGTGGTCGCGCCGGTAGCGGTAGAGGTCGTCGTCGCCACAGCCGAACAGGGGCGACCGCAGGGCCGACACGATGGCCAGCTCGTCGGTGGGGTCGTCGACGGCTCGCAGGGTGAGCAGCAGGTCGCGCACCAGGCGGCTGGCGTAGACCAGCGACGCCGACTCGGCCCGGTAGGAGATGCCGGCGAGGCCGAGGGCGTCTTCGAGGGCGGGCAGCGACGTGCGGGTGGGGATGAGGATGGTGATGTCGCCGAGCCGGGCGGGTTCCCACTGCGGGGCGGCGCCGTGGGGCGTGCGGTCGACGAGCCACCCCTCGCCGATGATGCGGGTGACGGCTGCGGCCACGTCGGTGGCCTCGGCCCGGCGGATGTCACCAGCGGTCGGCCGGCCCTCGTGCGCGACCGTGCCGACCACCGCCATCGGGGGCCCGGCCGGCGCGTCGGGGCGCACCGGCACGAACGGCACGTAGGGCGGCTGCGACGGCAGGTCGTCGCGCCGGGTCTCCTGGATGAGCTCGCCGAAGACCGCGTTGACGACCCCGATGAGCGTCGACCCCGTGCGGAAGTTGGTGGTGAGCGACACCGCCCGGTCGCCGGCGCCGAAGCGCGCCGCGGCCCGCAGGAACAGCGAGATGTCGGCCCGCCGGAACCGGTAGATCGACTGCTTGGGGTCGCCCACGAAGAACAGGTGGCCGGGCCGCGTCTCGATGGTGTCCCACGCCGCGCCCCCGGTGGCGCCCGGCCCACCGGCGATGAGGACCGCCAGCTCGATCTGGATGGGATCGGTGTCCTGGAACTCGTCGATGAGCAGGTGGCGGTAGCGGTCGTGGAGGGCGCCGCGGACGGAGGGCCCGTGCGTGGGATCGCGCAGCATCTGGCGGGCGAGGACCAACAGGTCGTGGAACTCGAGCTCGCCGGCGTCGCGGCGCTCGGCGGCCGACTCGAGCGTGAACCGCCGCAGGTCGACCGCCAGCCGCCGCACCGCCTGGTCGACCACGCGCTGGCGCAGGGCGTCGATGCGCGGCGCCAGGGCGTTGTAGCGCAGCTTGAACCCGGCGATGTCGAGCGAGGGCCAGTTGGCGACCCGGCCGAGCGCCGTGGCGCGGGGTCGGCCGCCGTCGGTGCCGAGCATCGCCAGGCGGCTGTACTCGTCGCTGGCGTCGCGGACCCGGCGCGCCCAGATCTCGAGCTCTCGCAGCTGGGCCAGGAGCCTGTCGCCGTCGTCGCAGCAGTGGTCGCACGCAGCGCACAGCGCGTCGACCTCGTCGAGGAGCGCGACGAGCTCGCCGGACCACGGCGCGACCTCGGGGGCGCTCGCCGGGGCGTGGTCGATCGCGAGGTCCCAGTTCTGGTCGAAGCCCAGGGAGACGAGGCGCAGGTGGGCGATGCGGACCCCGGCGGCCGTGGCCAGCAGCAGCGCGTGCTCGACGGCGGGGTCGGCCAGAAGGCGGTCGACGAAGCGGCTCCAGCGGTCGTCGAAGGCGACCGCCGACGCGACCTCGTCGAGCACGTCGATGCGGGGGGGGAGCCCCGCCTCGATCGGGTGCTCGGTCAGCAGCCGCTGGGCGAAGCTGTGGAGCGTGCCGATCGCCGCGCTGTCGAGGTCGGCGAGGGCGCGGGCGCAGCGGTCGGCGACGGTCGGGTCGCCGGGGCCGGCGCCCTCGCCCCGGGCGGCCACCAGCTCGTCGTCGAGGCGCCGGCGCACCCGGTCGCGGAGCTCGGCCGCGGCCTTCTCGGTGAACGTGATGGCGGCGAGGCCGTCGAGCCCCGACGTGCCGGTGACCACGAGGTGCACGATGCGGTCGACGAGGGCGCGGGTCTTGCCCGACCCGGCCGCCGCCTGCACGAACAGCGTCTCGTCGAGCGCCCCCACGATGCGGTCGCGCTGCGCCTGGTCGCTCGGGACCGGGGGACCGGGGGTGCCCCCGCCTCCGGCCCGGCCGGGGCCGGGGCGGGGGAGCGCGGGGGTGTCGGCCCGGCCGGTCACGACGCCACCTCGTCGAGCGGCTCGACCAGGTCGGCGTAGGGCGCCACCGCGGGGTCGTGGCGCATGCGCTCCCACCCGCGGCGCAGCTCGGTCACGCCGAGGCCGTCGGGGTCGCACCACGGGCAGGTGACGAACGGCCCCCACGACTCGATGGGGTGGTTGGGGAAGCGGCCGGCCTCGATGCCCTCGACGATCGTGCCGAGCGTGCCCGTCACCCGCCGCACGACGTCGTCGTCGACGACGTAGCCCCGGCGCGCGAACCCGCCGCGCTCGGACACGAACCAGAACTCGGACCGGACCGGAGCCTGCGGCGCGCCGGCCCGCGCCCGGGCGGCGAACGCGTAGACCACCAGCTGGAGGCGCGTGCCGCCGCTGTCGGGCTCGTCGGCGCTGAGCCTGGCGTACGCCGTCGGCTTGCCGGTCTTGTAGTCGAGCACCACGAACGAGCCGTCGGGGCCCTCGTCGATGCGGTCGGCCGACCCCCGGAACGACAGCTGCCGCCCGTCGGGCAAGGGCACCGCGACCGGCGGCACGCCGTCGGCGTGGATGCCGAAGCCGTACTCGGCCGCGATCGGCCGCGTGCGCATCGAGGCGCGCTGCTTGTCGTCCTCGAACAGGAACCGGTCGGCGAGCGCCACGATCTGGGCCCGGTCGCGCCGCCAGAACACAGGACGACCCGTGACCCCCTGGGCCTCGTACTCGGCGCACACCTCGTCGGCGACCGCCCGGATGCGGGCGTGGTCGCCGTCGGTCCAGGCCTGGTCGGGGCCGGGCTGGCGCTCGGGGGGACGGGCGAGGACCTCGGCCACGAAGCGCTCGAGGATCTCGTGGACGAGGCTGCCGCGGACCATCGGCGACATCTCGAGCTGCTGCTCGGGGTCGTCGACCGGCACCACCTCGAGCAGGCGCTCGCCGAAGTAGGCGAACGGGCACCGGGCCCACGACTCGAGGCGGGTGGACGACACGACGCCGACCAGCGGCGACGGCACCCCCATGCCCGCGAGGTTGCCGTCGAACCGCGTGAAGGCGGCGCTGCGGCGCCCGGCCAGCACCGCGGCCCCGGCGGCCGTGCGGGGGTCGGCCGCCGCCGAGGCGCCGACGCGGAGCCGGTACTCCTGCTCGGTGGCCGGGAAGGCCACGCGGGTGACCCCCGCGGCGAACGACGGGACGTGCTCGATCCACGGCTGGGCGAGGCCAAGGACGCCGTCGGTGGTGACGCGCTCGCCCGCCAGCGCGGCGGCCACGTCGGCGAGCCAGCGCGACGGCACGCGCTCGTTGCTCGCCCGCAGGTCGCCGCGGGGCACGCACAGCACGTGGCGGCGGGCGGAGGCGAGCGCGGCCAGCACCCGGCGGTGGTCGCGCCCGATCCGGTCGCGGCGCAGCGCCAGCTCACCCTGGGCCTGCCGCCGCTCGCCGTCGGGCAGCAGGGCGTCGTCGCGCACGGGTGCGGGCAGCGAGCCCTCGGCCATGCCGAGCACGACGACGAGGTCGAGGTCGAGACCGGCCGCGAACGAGAGCGGCGCCACCAGCACGCCCTCGCCGAACCGGCCGACGCGGCCGAGGTCGGCGTCGAGCTCGATCTCGAGCGTGCGGCGGAAGACGTCGAGCGAGGCAGGGCCGGCGACGGGGTCGAGGGTGGCGAGCCGGTCGAGGGCGTCGTGGACCCTGTCGGCCGCACGCACCTCGTCGGCCGGCCAGTCGTCGCGCCCGCCGGGGGTGCCCACGCCGACGAGCGCCAGCAGCGCGCGCAACCACGGGACCCGCTCGGACCACGGCGCGGGGCGGGCCCGGGCCTCGCCGATGCCGTCGATGATCGCCAGGACGCGCTCTCGCAGCCGGCGGACGCGGTCGGCCCGGCGACGCTCGCGCTCGGCCCACGGTGCGTCGCGCTCGTCGCCGACCGCCTCGGTGCGCGCGGCCGCCCGGTCGTGCTCGTCGGCGGCGCGGCGCAGCAGGGCGTCCCAGTCGGTGCGCCCGGCCACGACGCCGGCGGCCCGGGAGTCGCGCTCCCACGCGGCGGCGGACGGCAGGGCCGGCCCCTCGGCGGCGCGCGCCAGGAGCCCGACCACGTCGGCGCGCCGGAAGTCGTGGTCGGGCAGGGCCAGCAGGTCGACGACCGTGCGCCCGACCACGCTGGCCGCCAGGGGCCGGACCGCCACCCCGTTGCGGGGCACGCCGGCGGCGGCGAGGTGCTCGTGGAGCAGGCGGCCGTAGGGCTGGGCCGTGCCGAAGAGCAGCCCGATGCGCTCGAGCGGGGTGCCGCCCCGGACCGCCTCGACGACGTGCCGCACGGCCGTGCGGACCTCGTCGTCGGCGTCGGACGTGGTGACGACCCGCGTGGTCGCGGGGCCGACGGGCAGCGGAGGTGCGGGGCCCGACGAGGCCGACACCCCGAGCATCGACAGCGAGCGGTGGACCCCCTCGTCGGCGTCGGGCCGGCCGGTGAGGCCCGCGACCACCGTGGTGGGACACCGGGACGCGAGGGCCGTCAGGAGGGCCGCCTGGCGGCGGAGCAGGTCTTGCGGGAGGTGGACGACCAGGCGCCCGACCTCGGCGTCGAGGCGCGCGTCGGAGAGCTCGGCCACCGCGGCGATGGCGGCGTGGGTCAGGTCGGACTCGTCGTACCAGTCGGCCGCGAGCACCTCGCGGGCCCGGCGGCACAGGCCCACGACGTCGTGGGCCCGGCGGCTGGCGCGGGCGAGCACCGCCAGCCCCGCGGGCGACAGGTCGGACAGCTCCGCGTAGGTGGCGACGAGGGCGGCCTCGGTGGCCGGATGCGCCGCGACCGGGGCGAACATGCCGGGCTGGTCGGCGAGGGCGCGCCGCACGGCGGCGGCGAGGACCGGGGTGGACACGGGCCGCCGCCCGGCGGCCGCCAGCGACGCCGCCCCCAGCAGCTCGGCCAGCCGGTAGGCGGTGGCGAACGTGACCGCCGCCACCCCTGCGCCGCCGGTGCCGAGGTCGCCGAGGCCACCGCCCGCCAGCAGGCGCCGGGCCGTGATGCCGACGTGGTTGGAGGGCACGACGACGGTGACGAGGGCCAGCGCGTCGCCACCCTTGGCCCGGGCCACGGCGTCGCGCAGCGCCTGCAGCGCAGGACGGCCGTAGGGGGTGGTGACGACCTGGACGGGCACGCGAGCCAGGCTAGGCACGGGGTGTGACACTCTCGGCGGACGGGGCCCGGGGGCGGGTCCCGGGGAGCCTTCGCCGCAGGTCGGCGCCCCGCCGGGCGCTCAGGCGGGCCCGGGCCGGCCCGCAGACGTCGGGTCGGTGGTCCGTGCCGGCGTGGTCGCGGACGGCGCGGTCGCGGACGGCGCGGTCGCGGACGACGCGCCGGCGGGCCGGCCCGCGGCACCGTCGTGCCGGGTGCCACCCTCCTGGGAGGCGACCCCGGTACCGGAGCCGTCGTCGATGCCGGAATCGACCCCGGGATCGGACCCGGACCCCCCTGCCCCGGCCGGGAGGACGCCCGGGGTCTCGCCCTCCGTGTCGTCCCGGGCGTCCCGGTCGTCATCGTGGGCGTCGCCCTCGTCCGGGGCCGCCGCACCCCCCGCCCCCTCCACGTCCTCGGCTGGCACCGCCTCGGCCACCGCACCGCCGCGGTCGACGGCGAGCGGCACCTCGCCCTGGATGTGCGGGACCTGGATCTCGACCGTGACCGTGCCGTGGCTCTGCTCGTGGCGGATCACGTTGAACGCCGAGCAGTACACGACGAGGCGGGCGCCGATCGCCAGCCACGCCAGGATGGCGAACACGACCCCGAGCGAGCCGTAGAGCGCGGACGACGAGCTCACGGCGCGTGGCAGGTAGAAGCTGCCGAGCACCTTGAGGACCTCGAGGCCGATGCCTCCCGCGACCGCGCCGGGCAGGTGGTCGGACCAGGGGACCGCCACGTTGGTGAGGGCCCGGAACATCCACAGGAACAGCAGGACGTCGACCGCCAGCGCCAGGATCACCGTGGGGATCACGGCCGGGCCCGGCAGCTCACGCGCCCAGGCCACCAGCCCGAGCGACGCGAAGAACGCGGCTCCGGCCCCCAGCAGCCATCCGAGGCCGACCAGCCTGGCCTTCCACCCGGGCCGGCCCTTGACCTGCCACGTGGCGTCGAGGGCCTGCTCGATCGTGCCGACGACGCCCAGGCCCGCCCAGAGGAGGCCGCCGAGGCCGACGAGCGACGCCGCCCGCCGACTGTCCTCGGCGTTGGACAGCACCTCGAGGACCTGGTCCTTGGCCGTGCCGGTGAGCCCGAGCTGGTCGACGACCTCGGATGCGAACTGCGTGTCGTTGGCCGACAGGAAGCCCAGCACCGCCACCGCGATCAGCAGCAGCGGGAACAGCGACAGGAACCCGGCGAGCGCCATCGACGACGACAGCGGGCCCCCTCCGACGGCACCCACGCGCTCGTGCACGGTGAGCCCCGTGTCGACCCACCCGAAGCGTCGGCGCAGCCGGTCGAGCATCGTCTCACCTCGTCGCCGGGTGGTCGGGGAGGGGGGTTCTCACATCCCTCCCTTACCCGGTCCACCGGGTAGTTTGCCCTGGTGATCCCCGACGGCATCGACCCGAAGCGCATACCGCAGCACATCGCGTGCGTGATGGACGGCAACGGACGCTGGGCCGAGCGGCGTGGCCTGCCCCGCACCGACGGGCACGCGGCGGGGGAGGAGGCCCTCGTCGACGCGGTGGACGGGGCCCTCGAGCTGGGGACGCGCTGGCTGACGGTCTACGCCTTCTCGACCGAGAACTGGCGCCGTCCCGCCGACGAGGTGCGCTTCCTCATGGGGTTCAACGAGTCGCTGCTCATGCGGCGGCGCGACGAGCTCAACGACAAGGGGGTCCGCGTGCGGTTCATGGGCCGGCGCGACTGGCGGGTGCCCCGACGCGTGCTGAAGCGCATGGACGAGTCGGTCGACCTCACCCGCGACAACCGGCGCCTCACCCTCACGCTGGCGTTCAACTACGGCGGCCGCGCCGAGATCATCGACGCCGTGCGGGCGATGGTCGCCGCCGGCACGTCGGCCGACAAGGTCACCGAGAAGCGGTTGCGACAGCACCTCTACGCCCCCGACATGCCCGACCCCGACCTCGTGGTGCGCACGTCGGGCGAGTACCGGATCTCGAACTTCCTGCTGTGGGAGCTCGCCTACAGCGAGCTGGTGTTCACCGAGGTGCTCTGGCCCGACTTCCGGCGCACCGACCTGTTCGACGCGGTCCGCGAGTTCCAGAACCGCGATCGCCGGTACGGCGGGGTCAAGGCCGCGGGCAAGGCGACGTGACGGTGGACCGGTAGCCCCGCATGGCGCTGTACCGCGATCGTGGCGTGGTGCTGCGCACCTACAAGCTGGGCGAGGCCGACCGCATCGTGGTGGTGCTGACGCGCAGCCACGGGAAGGTGCGGGCGGTGGCGAAGGGCGTCCGCAAGACGAAGAGCCGCTTCGGCGGGCGCCTCGAACCGGTGAGCCACGTCGACCTGCTGCTCTACGAAGGCCGGGGCGACCTCGACATCGTGTCGCAGGCCGAGACGGTCGACGCCTTCCGCCCGCTCCGCGACGACCTCGACCGACTGGGGCGGGCGGTGTCGATGCTCGAGGCCGCCGACCAGCTGGGCCTCGAGCGCGAGGCCAACCCGCGCCTCTACGACATGCTCGTCGGGGCGCTCCGCACGCTGTCCGAGCGCGACGCCCCGCTGGTGGTGCCGGGGTTCCTGCTGAAGGCGCTGGCGCTCGAGGGGTTCCGGCCGCAGGTCGAGGCGTGCGTGGCCTGCGGCGACGAGGGACCGCTCGTGTCGTGGGCGGTCGAGGAGGGCGGGTTGCGGTGCACCGCCCACCGCATGGGGCCGGCGGTCAGCGCCGACGCCGTGGGCGTCCTGCAGGACATGCTCGGGGGGCGGCTGTCGGCCGCGTTGACCGAGACCCGACCGCCCGTGGTGTCCGAGGTCGACCACCTCGTCGTGCGGGTGTTCGAGCACCACATCGAGCGGCGCCTCCGCTCGGTGGGCACGCTCGATCGCGGCTGACGCATCGGGTGCGGGCGGGGCCGGGCGACCGGGCCCCCGCCGCTCAGCGGGATCCGGCGGTCAGAGCGGGCGCCACTGCTTCCCCGCCTCGTCCCACCCGAGCCACTGGCCGCGCTGCGGCTCCCACACGATGTAGGTGCCGCGGGCGGCGTCCCACTGCGGGTTGTAGCCCGTGGCCGGCGCCCCGCCCCCGGCAGCCGGGGTGGCCTGGGACGACGGCGCGCCCGCGCCCTCGGTCGGGGTGGCCTGCGTCGCCGGCGCGCCTGCGCCCTCGGTCGGGGTGGCCTGCGTCGCCGGCGTGCCCGCGCTCTCGGACTGCGCCGGCCCGCTGGCCGCGTCGGTCGGGCCGTCGGTCGGCGCGCGGTCGTCGCCCGGAGACGACGACGGGACCGCCGCCAGCGGCGCGGCACCGCCGGCGGGCCGGTCCTCGGCGGTCGGCGTGGCGCCCGACCCGGGCGCGGCGGGCGTGCCGGCCCCGGTCGCGGACTCGGGCACGGCGGCACCGGGTGCGGCCGGCCGACCCTCGGGGGCATCCGCCCCGGGCGCGGACGGCCCGGCGTGCCCGGGGACGCCCGTCGTAGCGGACGTCCCGGCCGCGGGGCCGGGGGCCGGCGAGTCGCCCGACGGAGCGGCCGCGGGGCTGGCTGCGGGCGCCTCGCCCGACGGTGCCGCCCCGGGCGGGCTCCAGGCGCCGGCGCCCGGGGGTGCGGGGCGGGCGGCCGTCGGTGGCGTGAGGGGTGCGCCGGCGGGCGGCGGGCCGCCCGGGCGGGCGCCGGGGGCCGGGGCGGGGGCCCCGGGCGGTGCCGTGGGGGGACCGGTGGGCGCGGGGCGCGGACCGGGTGCGCCCGGCGGGGGGTAGCCGCCCGCCGGAGGGCCGCCCCACGCGGCCGGGGTGGGCTGCTGCGGCGGGCCGCCCCACGGCGGGCCGGCGGCGCCGGGCTGGCCGCCCCACGGGCCCGCGGGAGCCCCGCCACCGGCCCCGGTGGTCAGGCCGGGGACGATCACGGGTCCGACGTGGCGCTTGCCCACGACGAACGTCTTGGCGGCCATGTCGCCCACGCGGCGGTGGCCCGTGGTGGTCAGCCCGGTCACGAGGGCGACGATGCCGAGGCAGGGCAGGATGTCGACGACCCACAGCAGCGTGCGCGCCAGCGACCGCCCGAAGCCGGGCCTGCCGCCGCGCTCGTCGACGACCCTGACGCCGAAGATCGCCTTGCCCGGGGTGAGGCCGGTGGCACCCTGGAGCGCCGCGTACAGCCCGACGAAGCCGATGAACACCACCGCCTGGACCGGGATGTCGTCGGTCGTGGTGAAGTAGACGCGATCGCCGACCTCGGCGCATTGGAACACGTCGTCGTCGACGTCGCGCACCTGGTCGCACACGTCGGACGCGCCGTCGGGCACCTCGAAGTACTCGGCGAGCGGGCTCAGCGGGGTCGGACCGATGAACGACAGCATCAGCAGGTACAGGAGGAAGTCGACCACGATCGCCCCGACCCGCCGCCCGAAGACGGCCGTCGGGTCCGCGGTCGCCGCCGGGGGGACGGTGGGGGACGAGGCCGGGAACGGGTAGGCGCTCACGCCGCCGTTCTACCACCGCCGCGTCGCGCCGGCGGCGCACGGGCGTGGCGCCCGCGGCCCGTCGTCGCAGGTCGGGAAGTGGTTCGGGACCCCGGGCGGCGGTCCGTACACTGGTCGGCCATGCCCGAGGCCCCCGCCCCCGACGCCGCCCTGTTCGACAAGGTGGTCAACCTGTGCAAGCGGCGCGGCTTCGTGTTCCCGTCGGCCGAGATCTACGGCGGCTTCCGGTCGACCTACGACTACGGGCCCGTCGGCGTCCTGTTGCTGCGCAACGTGAAGGACGCCTGGTGGCGGTCGATGGTGCAGCTCCGCCACGACGTCGTCGGCCTCGACGCCGCCATCCTCTCGCCGCCCGCGGTGTGGGAGGCGTCGGGTCACCTCAAGAACTTCACCGACCCGCTGGTCGACTGTCGCGTGTGCCACGAGCGGTTCCGGCTCGACAAGCTCGACGACCCCGAGGTGTGCCCCAACTGCGGGGCGAAGCAGAGCTTCACCGAGGCCCGCCAGTTCAACCTCATGTTCAAGACCTACGCCGGGCCGGTCGAGGGCGCGGGGGCCGAGGTCTACCTGCGCCCCGAGACCGCGCAGGGCATGTTCCTCAACTTCAAGAACGTGCTGGAGACGTCGCGCAAGCGCCCGCCGTTCGGCATCGCCCAGGTCGGCAAGTCGTTCCGCAACGAGATCACGCCGGGCAACTTCGTGTTCCGCACCCGCGAGTTCGAGCAGATGGAGATGGAGTACTTCGTGCCGCCGGCCGAGAGCCCGCAGTGGTACGAGTACTGGTGCCAGCAGCGCCTCGACTGGTACCGCGACCTCGGCATGCCCGCGGAGAAGCTGCGGTTGCGGGCCCACGACGAGGACGAGCTGTCGCACTACTCGTCGGCCACGAGCGACGTCGAGTTCCTGTTCCCGTGGGGCTGGGACGAGCTCGAGGGCATCGCCAACCGGGGCGACTACGACCTGCGCCAGCACGCCGCCCACTCGGGTGAGAGGCTCGAGTACTTCGACCAGGCGGCCAACGAGCGCTACGTGCCGCACGTCATCGAGCCGGCGGCCGGCGCCACCCGCACCGCCATGGCGTTCCTCATGGCCGCCTACGACGAGGAGGAGGTGGCTCGCGAGGGCCAGGGCCAGGGCGACGTGCGCACCGTCCTGCGGTTCCACCCACGCGTCGCCCCCTACAAGGTGGCGGTGCTGCCGCTGTCGAAGAAGCCCGAGCTGCAGGGGCCGGCCACCGAGGTGCTCGCCGCGCTCCAGCCCGAGTGGATGTGCGACTACGACGAGACCCAGGCGATCGGCCGCCGCTACCGGCGCCAGGACGAGCTGGGCACGCCGTTCTGCGTCACGGTCGACTTCGACTCGTTGGACGACCAGGCGGTCACGGTGCGCGACCGCGACTCGATGGCGCAGGAGCGCGTGCCGATCGCCGACCTGGTCGACCACCTGCGCCCGCGTCTCGACGTCTGACGCGAGCGCCGGCCGGCCGCCCGCCCACCGGCGGGCGGGTCAGCCCGACCGACGGCGGAGGTCGGGAGCGGGGGAGAGCGGGCCGAGGCCCAGGTCGAACTCGGCATCGGCCCACGCGAGCACCCGCGCCATGATCGGCGCGACCGAGGGGCCGATCGCGAGGCGCCCGGGCTCGGGGATGCACCGCACGAAGCCCCCCTCGGCTCCGGGCCCGAGCGTCACCTCGACGTCGACCACCTCGTCGCCGTCCGCACGCCGGCAGGCGCCGTCCTCGACGACGACCTCGTACGTCGTGGTCTCGGTGAGCGTGCGGTGCACGAACACCCAGGCGCCCCCGCCCCGCTGCGCGTCGGCCGCGGCGGTGAGCGTGTGCTCGATCTCGGCGGCGGTGGCGGGCAGCTCGAGGCCGGCGGCGGCCATCCAGTGGAGCGGGAACAGCGGGATCTCGGGCACCGCCCGGGCGACGACGCTGAGGCCCCCTCCCATCCGGGGGTTCAGCTCGGTCGGGCGGAAGCCGTCGGCGGTGAGGACGCCGTCGATGCCGTACGAGCCCGCGAACCCGACCTCCTCCCGCAGCAGCTCGCCGACGCGGCGGGCGACGGCCCGGAGCTCGTCGCGATCGGCCGCCGGAGGGTCCCAGTAGGAGGCCACGCCGGCGTAGCGGAACCCCGGCGGGTCGGACGTGCGGAGCACGACCATCTCCATCGGGCGGAACACGGCGATGCCGTCGGTGGTCACGATGCCGTGGATGCTGCACGGGATGCCGTCGAGGAACGGCGCCACCCGGACGCGGTCGCAGCGACGACCCAGGAGGGCGGCCGCCTCGTCGGCGGTGTCGGGGCCGGTCACCCGGCGGACGAGGGTCCCCCCGCCGTTGAAGCCGTCGCGGGCGTCGCCCGACCAGACGGTCCCGTCGCCGCGGTCGAGCCGGCGGGCGGCGGCGATCAGCCCGGACCGGTCGGTCGCGTCGACCACCTCGGCCGGGGCACAGGGCACGCCGGCACGGGCGAACAGGGCGTCGTTCGTCGTCTTGTCCTCGAGCGCCACCCACTCGGGCCGGCGGGGGCCGAAGGCCGGGCGCCCCACCACCGTGGTGCTCACGTCGAACGGCATCACCAGCACCAGGGCGTCGCCGTCGGGGTCGAACGCGTCGAGTGCGGCCCGCAGGTCCGGCGGGGGCTCGAGCATCGCCTGCTCGAAGCGGCGGAACACGTCCATCGTGTCCTCGGCGGAGATGTCGAGCGAGTACCAGTCGGTCGTCGACGGGTCGGGCATCTCGCCGGTCCCCACGAACGGCGCGACCACGAAGCACCGGTCGGAGCCGAGCGAGCGGAAGAGCTCGACGAGCGGGCCCGACCCGGCGACCGGCATCTGCGCGAGGATCACCTTGCGTCCGGACAGCACCGCCCGGGCCGCGTCCGTCAGCCGGGCGACCACCGACGCGGAGACGTCGGGTCCGTGTGGCGCCGCGTCCACCTCCATGGACGGACCGTAGCGACGGCGGTCGGCGTCCCCCGTCGGATTTCCCGCGACCGTGGTCCCTCCCACGACCCCGAGCGGCGACGGGACCGCCCCGGGACGCGTTAGTCGTCGCCGGGGCGCCAGGACCGGTCGCGCTTGCGGGCCGCGGTGCGGCCCTTGGCGTCGAGGCGACGTTGCTGGGCCCGCCGCGACGGGCGCGTCGGCCGGCGCGGGGTGACGGGCACCGCGGCCTCGTCGATCAGGTCGGCCAGCCGGTCGCGGGCGATGCTGCGGTTGCGCCACTGCGACCGCGAGTCGTCGGCCCGCACCCGCACCTCCTCGCCCAGCACGGCCCGCACGCGTGACGCGCCGGGACCGTCGAGGGCGTTGAGATCGGCCACCAGCTCGACCGCCGACGCGGTGACGTTGCGGTGCTGGCCGCCCGGACCGGACCCGCGAGCGAACATCTCGTCGAGCGCGGCGGCCGGCAGGCGCAGGCCGCGCGTGGTCGTGAGGTCGCCGTCGGACGGGGGCACCCCACCAGCCTGCCGTGCCGGCCGAGCCGCGGGTGCCATCCGCGTCCGTCGTGGCACGGTCCGTACACTCTCCGAAATGCGTCGGCGACGGGGAGTGACCAGATGGCGACGCTGATGCGGGCGGTGCGGGGCGTGATGGCGACGGCCATCGTGGTGGCGATCGTCGTGCAGCTCTTCGCGAGCGCCGACAGACCGACGTTCGACGCGGTCGACTTCTTCAGCTACTTCACCGTCCTGAGCAACATCGCCGCCGTCGCGGTCCTCGGGGCCGCGGCGGTGCGCCCGGGTCTGCTCGACGACGACCGGTTCCAGGCGGTCCGGGGGGCGGCGACGCTCTACATGACCGTCACCGGGCTGGTGTACGCGGTGCTGCTGGCTCCCCAGGTCTCCGACCTCGGCCTCACCGAGCTGTGGGTCAACACGGTGCTCCACCAGGTCGGACCGGCCGTGGTCGTGCTCGACTGGCTGGTGGCCCCGCCGCCGCGGCGGCCGTCGCTGCGCACGGCCGCCGCCTGGCTGTTGTTCCCCGTCGTGTGGCTCGCCTACACGTTCGTCCGGGCCGCCGCGGTCGACTGGTACCCGTATCCGTTCCTCGACCCCGACGAGGACGGCGTGGGTGCGGTCGTGGTGTCGTGCATCGCCATCACCGTGCTGTTCGTGCTGCTGGCCGCGGCCCTGCGGTGGTGGGCGGGGCGGGCCGACACCGCGGGGCGGGCCGTCAGGGCTGGAGCATCCGCCCCAGGCGCCGGCCCGCCACCCTGAGGCCGAGCCACCCCATCACGACCAGGTAGGCCGCGTGCAGGAACAGCACCGGTGACGGATCGCCCAGCACCAGCGACCGCTCGATGGCCACCCCCTGGTAGAGGGGCGTGCACCGCACCACCCACGCCAAGCCGTCGGGGTACTGCGAGATGGGGAAGAACGTGGCCGAGAACAGGAACATCGGGATGATGACGAGCTGCACGTAGTCGAAGTCGAACCACGACCGCATGAAGGTCGTCAGCCCCAGCCCGGCCCCGGCGAACCCGAACCCGATGACCGCCGCCCCCGGGATCGCGAGCACGCTCCACCCCGACGGCGTGAGGCCCATCGCCCACATGGTCGCGAGGAACACGCCCGACTGCAGCACCCCCCGCAGCAGCGCCCACGTGAGCTCGCCCCGCACGATGTCCTCGACCGCCAGCGGCGTGGCGAGCATGCCGTCGTAGGTCTTGGCGTACTTGTACTTGAAGAAGAAGTTGAAGGTCGTGTCGAACACGCAGCCGTTCATCGCCGCCACGGCCATCATCCCGGGGGCGACGAACTGGTCGTAGTCGACCGGGCCGTGCGGTCCCGGGAGCTGGCCGACCAGGGCGCCGACGCCGATGCCGATCGAGAACAGGTAGAAGAACGGCTCGAGGAACCCCGACACGAACGCCGGCCAGGCGCGGAGGTAGGTGCGCGAGTTGCGCTCGACGACGCGCAGGGTGCGCCGGCCGCCCGCGAGCGCCACCGCCGTGCTCATCGCCCGGCCCTCACGGGGCGATCCTCGAGCGGAACGTGCGGGTGCCGGCCCAGCACCCGAGGCCCACGATGGCGAGCAGGAACGCGGTGTGCCCGATCGCGCCCACGAGGGTGATCGATCCGGTGGTGGCACCCCGGCAGAGCTCGACGGCGTGCCACAGCGGGGTGAGGCGGGCCAGGGGCTCGAGCCAGTCCGGCAGCTGGTCGACGGGGAAGAACGTGCCCGAGAACAGGAACATGGGCACCACGGCGAGGCGCATGATGATCGGGAACGACAGGTCGCTGTCCTGGGCGGCCGAATAGGCGGTGAGGGGCGCCGCGAAGGCGAGGCCGCCCAGGGCGGCGGCCAGCGGCGCCAGCACGCCCCACCACGAGGGCACGCCCCCGAGCAGGGCGGCGACGATCACGAACAACGTGGCGTTGATCAGCAGCCGAGCGGTGGTCCAGGTGACCCAGCCGCCGAACACCTGGCCCGGCGACAGCGGCGTGGCCGCGGCGGCGTGGAACGATTTCACCCACTTGATGCCGGCCATGACCGGCCACAGCGAGTCGCCCGAGGCCGCCTGCAGCGCCGTGGCCGCCAGGATGCCGGGGGCGACGAACACGAGGTAGTCGAGGCCGGCGACCGAGCCGCTGTTGTCGTCGACGAGGTCGCCGAGCCCGACGCCCATGGCGCCGAGGAACAGCAGCGGCATGAGCACGCCGGTGAGCAGCGACGTGTGCCAGAGCCGGCCCCAGATGCGCGCCTCGCGCTCGGCGACGCGCAGCATCGGGAGCGCGTGCGTGAGCCGGGCGGGCAGCGCCCGGGTGCCGGCGCCGGGCGCCCGCCCGACCGCGGGGTCGGCGACCGCGTCACTCATCGAGCGAGCGCCCCGTGAGCAACAGGAACACGTCCTCGAGCGAGCTGCGCCGCACGAGGACCGACTCGGGGTGCATCCCGCGCTCGGTGACGGCGGCGACCGTGTCGTCGCCGCGATCGGTGTAGATCAGCACCCGGTCGGCCACCGGTTCGATGCGGGCCCCCAGCCCCTCGAGCTCAGGCACGGCCGCGTCCTGCTGCTCGGGCAGCGCGAAGCGCAGCTCGACGACCTCGCGCGTCGAGTGGCGGTCGATGAGCTGGCGGGGCGACCCCTCGGCGACGATGCGGCCCTCGTCCATGATCACGAGCCGGTCGCACAGCTGCTCGGCCTCGTCCATGTAGTGCGTGGTGATGACGAGGGTGACCCCCTCGCGCTTGAGCCGGTAGAGGCGCTCCCACAGCAGGTGCCGGGCCTGCGGGTCGAGGCCGGTCGTGGGCTCGTCGAGCAGGACCAGGTCGGGCCGGTTCACCAGGGCGCGGGCGATCGTGAGCCGCCGCTTCATGCCGCCGGACAGCGGGTCGACCTTGGAGTCGCGCCGGTCGTCGAGCCGGGCGAAGGCGAGCAGCTCGGCCGCCCGCTCGCGGATCACCGGCACCGGCAGGCCGAAGTAGCGGCCGTAGATGAGGAGGTTGTCCCACACCGTCAGCTCGGTGTCGAGGTTGTCCTCCTGCGGGACGACGCCCAGGCGGGACCGGATGGCGGGGCCGTCGTGGCGGGGATCCATCCCCAGCACGGACAGGTCGCCGCCCGTGACCGGCGAGACGCAGGCGATCATGCGCATCGTCGTGGTCTTGCCGGCGCCGTTGGGGCCGAGGAACCCGAACACCTCGCCCGGCTGCACGTCGAAGTCGACGCCGTCGACCGCGACGTACGACCCGAAGCGCTTGGTCAGCCCGCGGGCTGCGATGAGCGGCGACGACCCGTTGGGCGACACGCCGCCGGCCCGGGCGTCGATCGCCGACCGGGCGTCACGGGGGGCGTCGGATCGGGCGGACATCACCACCGGAACCTACCGGCGGGCCGTGACAGCGCCGGAACGAGTTCGCCGGCGCGCCCGGGACGGGTCGGGTCAGGGGTGGAGCCGCAGCCTGTCGAGCGCCTTGTCGACGTCGCGGCGCGGGCCGGCGACGGCGATACCGGCCAGCGCCAGGTCCTCGGTCGCGACCTTGGCCACCGCGGCGCGGTTGTCGACGTCGTTCCCGGTGGCGAACAGGTCGTCGGTGTAGACGGCCATCGCCAGGCCGCGGGCGCGGGTGCGGGTGGCGGCCCGGTCGATCGCCGCCGCGTCCGCCGCGAACACCAGCACCGGGTGGCCGAACATCGACAGGTAGGTCGCGCCCGACGCGTCGACGTAGGGCTCGCCGATGAGGTCGGGGAACCGGGTGCCGATGCCGCTGACCAGGAATGCGGTGACGTTGAGCGCCTGCCACGTCTCGAGGTCGTCGCGCACGACGACGGCGATCTTGGGCGGCGGGGCCGTGGGGGGCGGGTCGGGGGGGTCGGAGGCGTCCACGTCGCCATCAGACCGTGGAGTGCGCCGCCGGGTCTTGTACGTTCTTCGCGTGGTCGCCGGCCGGTCGCCCGAGCACGTCGAAGCGTGGGATCCGCAGGTCGCCGGCGTGCGCGAGGTCTTCCACGCCCGCTTCGTCGACTACGCCTACCCCCGCCACACCCACGACGCCTGGACGGTGCTCATGGTCGACCGCGGGGCCGTCCGCTACGCGCTCGACCGGCGCGACCACGGCACCGCCGGCGCGCTCGTCACGCTCCTGCCGCCGCACGTGGCCCACGACGGCCGGGCCGCCACGAGCGCGGGGTTCACCAAGCGCGTGCTCTACCTCGAAGCCGACGTCGTCGACCCGGCGCTCATCGGGCACGCCGTCGACCGGCCCACGATCGTCGACGACCCCCTGGCGGCGGCGATCCGGGCACTGCACGACGCACTGCGCCGGGGCGCCCCCGTGCTCGAGGCCGACACCCGCGTGGCGCTCGTCGCCGAACGGCTGGCGGCCCACCTGCGCGGGACCCCCGACGACCCGGCGGGCGGGCGCCGCCCCGGCTCGGGGGTCGCCGGGCGCGCCGGCGGGGCGGCGGCGCCCGTGGCCGCGACCGTGGCCGACGCCGTGCGCGACGTCCTCGACGCGGACCCCACCGGCGCCGTCACGTTGGCCGACCTCTCGGCCGCGGTGGGGGCGTCGCCGACCCACCTCGTGCGGGCCTTCTCGCGGCGCTTCGGCCTGCCGCCCCACGCCTACCTCGTGGGCCGGCGCATCGACGCGGCCCGGGGGCTGCTGCTGGCCGGACGCCCACCCGCCGACGTCGCCGCCACCGTCGGCTTCCACGACCAGGCGCACCTCACCCGCCACTTCCGGCGGCACGTCGGCACGACGCCCGGGCGCTTCCGCCGCCCCGCGGCCTGACCCTGCGGCCGCCCCGCGGCCCGACGCCGCGGCCCGAACTCCGGGGCCCGACGCGGCGGGGTCGATGGGCGCCGCGCCGTCGTCGGCGCAGCCGGGCGCCCGCCTCCCTCCCCGAATCGCCCGGCGCCGTTCAGCACCCGTTCGCCTGCGCCTCACCCGGGCGTCGCGGGCCGTCGTTACGTTCCGCGCCGCACGCATCGCGCGTTCGGGGAGGGCCCGGTGTCCACTGTCGATCGACGCTCGTTCCTGAAGACCGCCGCCGCCGGCTCGGGGGCGCTCGCGCTCGCCGGGCCGCTGCAGGCGTTCGCCGCCCGGGCCGCCGGGGCGGCGCCCGCCGACGCGGGGCGGGGCCGGGGCTCGTACGGCCCGATCGCCCCGGTGGCCGACAACACGACCGGCGAGGAACTGCTGGCGCTGCCCGCCGGGTTCCAGTACTGGTCGCTCGGACAGGTCGGCACGCCGATGGCCGACGGCCTGCCGACGCCGCCCGCCCACGACGGCATCGCCGCGTTCCCGTGGGGGCGCAGGATCCGGGTGGTCCGCAACCACGAGGTGCGGGGCGCCGGCACGAGCTTCGGCCCCGCCGACCTCGCCTACGACGCGGGCGCCGGCGGGGGCAACACGATCATCGAGTTCGACCCCCGTGACCCGGCGGCGTCGACCTCGTGGGGAGTGCTCAGCGGCACGAGCACGAACTGCGCCGGGGGGCCGACCCCCTGGCTGTCGTGGCTGACCTGCGAGGAGACCACCGACACCCTGGGGAAGCCCCACGGCTACGTGTTCGAGGTGCCGGCCTGGGCCAACCGGTTCCGCCCGGCCACGCCGATCCCGTCGATGGGGCGCTTCGCCCACGAGGCGGTGGCGGTCGAGCCCTGGACCAACATCGTGTACCTGACCGAGGACGCCGGGGGCTCGTCGGGCTTCTACCGGCACGTGCCGCGATCGGTGCTCCAGCCGTTGCGGGGCGGCTCCCTGCAGATGGCCAAGGTCGTGGGCCGGGACAACGCCGACCTCGGCGCCTCGCACCCGGTCGGCACCCAGCTCGAGATCGAGTGGGTCGACATCGCCGAGCCCGACCCCGGCCCGGCCGGGCCCACCGTGTTCCAGCAGGGCGCGGCCCTCGGGGCGGCCGCGTTCCGCCGGCTCGAGGGGGCGTGGTGGTCGGCGGCCGACCGCGCCATCTACGTCAACTCCACCGACGGCGGCGCCGCCGCCGCCGGCCAGGTGTGGGCCTGGCGGCGCGACCGGCGCCGCGAGGTCCTGACGCTCGTGTACGAGTCGCCGTCGTCGGACGTGCTGGTCAAGCCCGACAACCTGACGGTCAGCCCCCGGGGCGGGGTGCTGCTGTGCGAGGACCCCGACCGGGCCCGTCAGTCGTACCTGCGGGGCCTCACCGACACCGGCGAGCTCTACGACTTCGCCGCCAACGTGCGGGCGGGCACGATCCCGGGGACGACGACGCCGATGGCGTGGGACGAGTTCGCGGGCGCCACGTTCTGCGGCGACTGGCTGTTCGTCAACATCCAGACGCCGGGCGTCACGTTCGCGATCACCGGCCCCTGGCGCACCGGCGCCCTGGGCTGACGCCGGCCGGCACCGCTCGGCGTGACGTCAGGGGCGGCGTCGCGCCAGGGCGGCCTCACGTCAGGGCGGCGTCGATGGCGCCGAGGGCCAGGTCGACGACCTCGCCCCGTCCCCCGGCCCCGGCCGCCGTGCGCAGCGACGCCACGCGGTCGGGCCCGAGGGACTCGGCCAAGCCGTCCTCGAGGGCTGCCAGCTCGGCCGCGACGACGTCGACGCGCACGGCGGGCGCCTCGGGGGCCGCGTCGGCGGCCGCCAGGAGGGTGACGGCCGCCTCGTGCTGCCCGGCCGCGGCCAGCAGGGTGGCGAGGTTGCGCAGCGTGGTCCACACCTGGGTCCAGTGCCCCGACCGCCGCCACGAGGCGAGCAGGCTGCGGTAGCCCTCGAGGGCGCGCCGGCGGTGGCCCGTCGCGCCCCAGAGGCGGACGAGGCCGACCGACGAGACGCCCTCGACGAACGTCGCCCCCACCGACCGGGCGAGCGTGATCGCCCGGCCGTAGAGGTCGACGGCGGTCTCGGGGTCGGTGCCGGACGCCATCTCGGCTGCCGTGTAGAGGGCGAAGGCCCGGTACGAGGGGGCGCCCTGCGCCTCGGTGGCGGCCATGCCCCGCGCCAGCAGGTCGCGGGCCCGCTGGTCGTCGCCCCCGTAGTGCGCCGCGAGCCCGGCGGCGGGGAGGAACTTGGCCCCGCCCGCGGGCGTCAGGGGCGCGGCCGCCTCCCACTGGTCGGCGGCGACGGCGGGGTCGCCCCGGAACAGCGTGGCCGCCGCCTGCGCCCCCGCGGCGCGCGCCGTCTCGGCAGGGGTCGTCGCCGCCGCCACCGACTCGTCCGCGAGCCGCGCCGACTCGTCGAGGCGGCCCTGCAACCACGACGAGCTGGCGGCGGCGCCCAGCACCTCGGCGCGGCGCGGGTGGCCCGCGAGCGCCGGGTCGCCCGCCAGCTCGATCGCCCACCCCGCCACGTCGGGCAGGTCGCGGTAGGTGGTGACGTCGTCGAGGTCGATCGCCAGCGCCGCCCGGACGTCGATGTCGCCGGCGGCGCCCGCCAGGTCCCAGGCGGCGCGGAGGTTGGCCAGCTCGCTGCGGATCAGGGCGTCGGCCCTGGCCTCGTCGGGGCCCGCGGCCAGGCCGTCGACGGCGGCGGCCGTCCGGACGGCCCACGCGACGAGCGCCGCGTCCGCCGCGGCGCGCCCGCCGGTGGCGTCGAGCCGGTCGAGGGCGAACGTCCGCACGGTCTCGAGCGGGCGGTAGCGGGTGGCCTCGCCGGCCGGCGTGGGGACGCGGCGCGCCACCAGCATCGACGCGTCGACCAGGTGGGCGACGACCGACGCCGGGTCGGTCGTCACCCCGACCCGGGGCCCGAGCCACTCGGCCGTGTCGAGGTCGACCCCGCCGGGGAACACCGCGATCGCGCCGAGCAGCGCCACGCCGTCGTCAGGCAGGGCCCGGTGCGACCACGCGATCGTGTCGCGCAGGGTGCGGTGGCGGGCGTCCGCGGCCGGGCGCCCGGCCTCGAACAGGTCGAGCGCCCGGTCGAGCCGCGCGTGCAGGTCGACCAGCGACAGCGTGCCGATGCGCCCGGCGGCCAGCTCGAGCGCCAGCGGCAGGCCGTCGAGGCGGCGGACGATGTCGGCGACCAGCGTGGCGTCGCGGGAGCCGAGGGCGAGGTCGGGCTGCCGCCGGCGGGCGTGGGCGAGGAAGGCCTCGACGGCGGGGACGCCCCCGGTGCCGGCGGTGCCCTCCTCGGGCACCGCCAGCGGGCCGAGGCGCACCAGGTGCTCTGACGCCAGTCCGAGCGGCTCGCGGGAGGTCGCCAGCAGCGCCAGCGCGGGGCAGGCCCCGACGAGCGCGGTCGCCAGGTCGCGGACGGGGGTGAGCACGTGCTCGCAGTTGTCGAGCACCAGCACGGGCGCCCCCACCGCCAACGCGTCGCGCGCCGCGTCCACCACCTCGTCGTCGCGCCGGGGGCGCAGCCCGAGCGCCGCCGCCACCGCGGGGACCACGTGCCGGTCGTCGGTCACGGCGGCCAGCTCGACGACGGTGACGGTGCGCCCGTCGTCGGCGACGTCGGCGGCCGCCTCGAGCGCCAGGCGCGTCTTCCCCACGCCGCCGGGCCCCACCAGGGTGATCAGGCGCTCGGCCGCCATGCGGCGGCGCAGCTCGGCGAGCTCGTGCTCGCGCCCGACCATCGGCGACGCCGGGCGCGACCGGCGCGCCGGTGGGCCCCCACCGCCCGGCGGCGCCCCCGGGCCCGCGGTCGACGCCAGGGGGCCGAGCGCCGCCTGCTGCTCGGCCCCGGCCAGGTCGGGGCCGGCGTCGAGGCCGGTCTCGTCGGCCAGCCGGCGGCGGAAGTCGTGGGCGGCCCGCAGCGCGTCGGCCTGCCGGCCGGCCGCGGCGAGCACGCGCACCAACAGCGCGTGGGTGCGCTCGCGCAGCGGGTCGTCCGCCGCGGCGCGGGTGGCGTCGGCCACCAGCTGGGGGTCGGGCGCGTCGGTGGACGCGGCGAGGCGGGCGGTCAGCCACCCGTCGGTCAGCTCGCGGCGCAGCTCGGCGAGGGCGGTCGCCTCCGCCGCCAGGGGCGCCACGTCGGCGAACTCGCCCAGCGCCGCGCCGCGCCACAGCCCGAGGGCGGCCGCGGCGGTGGCGGGGTCGCCGGCAGCGCCGTCGGCACCGGCCGCGGCCCGGCGCGCCTCGGACACGTCGAGCTCGTCGGGCGCCAGCGCCAGCCGGTAGCCGGTGCCGGCGCGGGCCAGGCGGTCGCCGGCGGGGCCCAGGTGGCCGCGCA
>Ga0111539_10001396_pt1 | contig 32130 bp, 28 predicted proteins | sample RhiMethybrSRZTD1_FD_79667 | JGI IMG/M metagenome (GOLD analysis project Ga0111539, IMG submission 79667) | Populus rhizosphere microbial communities from Tennessee, USA - Rhizosphere MetaG P. TD hybrid SRZTD1 (version 2) (version 2) | ecosystem: Host-associated > Plants > Roots > Rhizosphere >...
CCGTTCGACTGGGTCATCATCGACACGCCCCCGGTCCTGGCAGTGACCGACGCGTCGATTCTGACACCGTGGGTGTCGGGGGTGACATTCGTCGTCGGGTCGGAAATGACCCGACGTCGCCTGGCCGAGCGCGCCATCGAGACGCTCACTGCCGGACGACCGCGCATCTTGGGCGCGGTGCTGAACCGCGTGGACGTGTCGCGCAACAAGTATTACTACGCGCGGCACTACGGCTACGGCAATCGCTACCTGCTCGCCGAGCAGGACGCCGCGTAGACGCTACAGAAGGAATCAGGACGCACCAGCCTACCGGCGGAACCATCTCGCGGCGCCGGCGACTATCCGATAGGCGTACAAGGCCGGTAGCATCGCCACACGCTGCACGCCGTACTTTTTCCTCACATAGGCAGCCGGCGGAAACACGTGCTCGCGGAGCAGGCGTGCCCGTTGACGTGGGCCGAGCGCCGTCAGATCAACGGCCAGTCGATCGACCGGCCGCAAATCCTTTCTGAGAAGAACCGCCGATGGCTCCTGCATGGCCGATAGCCGTCGAATGACTCCGTCCGGCACATCGGTGTGAAAGCGGCCAACCGCGAGGCTCAATCCTCGCGCGCTGATGCCGGCGATCTGGCGGTCGATGGCTGCCTCGACGAACCTGCGCCACTGCCCTGCCTCGAGACGGGTCGCAATCAGATGGATGTCGTAGACCCAGATCAAGTCGTCGGCGTCTGCATGGTGTGCCGTTCGATGGAGGCACGCAATCAGGAGCGCGTCGACAGACGACGGTACCCGCATGCTGTCGCGGCCGCTCAGGGCGACTCGATTGGCTCGGGCGACGAGTTCGGCGTGACTCGAGATACCGGCGACGATCTGCGGGTTCGCGATCCGCCAATGCAGATCGATGACGTGCTCGCCACCGACCTCGTTTCGTCGCACGAACATCGCTTGATATGAGACCAGGCTGCCGGAGGCGACCGGCGGCTCTTCATACCCCCGCGAGCGCAGCAGTTCGAACGCACGGTCGCGGGACTTGGGGGCAATGAGGATGTCGGTATCCAGGCGCGGCCGCATCCATGACTGCGGGTAGTGCGTGTGCGCCAGGGCCATGCCCTTGAAGACGAGCGGCTCGAGGCCCTCGGCTTCGAGGTTCTTCAACACTGACGTCAGTTCGCGGGTGGAGAGCTCGTCGAACAACGCGTTGAGGCGACTGGAGTGATCAGTTCGATCCGGAAGGAGACGATCGACCCGATGCCGCCGAGCGAGAGCGGCAAGACGCGCGCCTGCTTCTCCCACAGGCACGTCCCGTTCGCCACGGAGCACAGCGCACAGATCCGTAATGGGGTCGGGAGTCATTTTACGAACATCGAAAAATGACTCCCGACCCCATTACAGAAACGATCGGAAGAACATCTGACGGGCGGGAGGATGGTTCAGCAACGCCACAATCAGCTTGCGATGGCGATTGAACGAGGCAGTCCGGCGAATGATCGGCATGACGCCGTCCGTCCGCGCCAGCTCGAATAAACCCTCGATGTCTTCGTCGGGCATCCGCTGCGCCAACATTCGGAATGACAGCTGCGTATCGAGCTCGTTCTCCAATCGAGCACGCCATGCCCGTTCGTAGCTCTCCAACCGTGACGCAGACAACTCATCGCGGATCAGCGCCTCGGCAAGGACCTCGGACGCCAGCGACGCACTCAGCAGACCGTAGTAAATCCCCCCGCCCGTCGTCGGCTTGACGAGCCCTGCGGCATCGCCGACGACCATCAAGCGGTCATCGAACGTTCGCGAGATACGACTGAGTGGCAGGATCTTCTGCCGCGGCGCCGCCTGGCCCGGCTCGACGCCCCATCGTTCCGCAACCCGCGCCACCATCTGGTCGAAGTACGCCGGCGCGCGCCCCTCGGCCATCACGCCGATGCGCGCAAACGCAGAGCCTCCGCGCCAGACCGGTACGACCCAGCCAAACCCTCGTGGAGCAACGGCGCTGCCGAAGTGCACCTCGACGTCACCAGGACGACGAACGGACACCTCGCGCTGCGCGCTGTGCAGCAGCAGCGACGGGATGTCGAGACCAAGCTGCCGATGGAGCGCGTAGCGGCCGCCACACGCAAGGACGCAGGCACGGGCCCGTCTTGGCGCACGCCCGGCCACGCTGACTGACACGCCGCCCGCCTGGCGCGCCACGCTGGTCACGCGCGCGTCGCGGACGATGCGTGCGCCTGCCTGCACCGCGTCATCGGCCAGACACGCGTCGAAGGCCGCGCGGTCGACGACCACGGCCTCCACCGCGCCTGTTCGGTACACGACTTCGTGACCGGCTGGAGAAAGGAACCGAGCGGTCGTCAGCTCGTTGAGGATCGGAGCGGATGAGAGGCCGAACTCACTGAAAGCCTCTCGGGCGAGGATCCCGGTGCAGTGAACCGGATCGCCTATGGATGCATGTTCTTCGAGGACGACGACGTCGAGTCCTCGATGGGCGAGGCGGCGGGCAGCGAGCAATCCGGCCGGACCTGCGCCAATGACGATGGCGTCGTGCATCCGGTGACGAGTTTCAACGTACCGTGCTCGCCTGTCAACGTGGAATGCGAGTTCGCGCGGTTAGAACTTGGATCCGCGGGCCTCCCACGAGCCGCGGAACGTGATCCAGAACGACAGCAGGACCAGTCGCACGTCGAGCCAGAACGACTGCCGACGCACGTAGAGCAGATCGTACTTGAACTTCCATCGTCGTGCGATGTCTCGCGGCGCGTAGATCTGCGCGATGCCCGTAAGGCCGGGGCGGACACTCGCACGCTCCTGAAAACCTGGTACCTCCTCGAGCTTCTCGAGCGTGCCTCGGCCGGCTTCGATTTCGCCTGGACGCAACGCGCGTGGTCCGGTGAAGCTCATGTCGCCGCGGAAGATGTTCCACAACTGCGGCAATTCGTCCATCGCCGTCGCACGCAGCAGCCGGCCGATGCGTGTCACGCGCGGATCGCGCTCGGTCGCCTGAACGGCTCCGACGTGCGCCTCGGCATCCGGAACCATCGAGCGGAACTTCTTCACTTCGAAGGGAACACCGTTGAGCCCGGAACGCTCCTGTCCGTAGAACACGGGACCGCTGTCCTCGAGTTTGATCAGCAGCGCAATCAGGCCCCAGAGCGGGGACGAGGCAATCAGCCCGGCCCCAGAGAGCGCGACGTCGAACGCGCGCTTGGCGAGCAGCGAGCCGCGGCCGCGGACAGGCATCGACGACACTCGCGCCGCGCTCGCAATCGCGTCGTGGTAGACGGCCAGCGTCGATTCGCACATACGGGCCTCGGAGAAGACCTCTTGAACTCTGGCCCGTGCGGCAGCGCCGAGCGTCTGTCGCAGCGCGTCGTCGGAGACCAGTCGTTCGAGTGCACGATGAAGCTCGAGGGGGTCGCGCGGGGGAACCACCAGACCCGTTCGTTCGTGCTGGTTGACCCACGCGACGCCAGTGCCCAGATCGGTGCTGACCACGGGCCGGCCGCAGAACATCGCCTCGAGCTGCACCATCCCGAAGGTTTCCTGACGGGTCACTGACGGCAGGACGAACACGTCGCAGGCGTGGTACCAGGCGCGGAGGCTCTCGTCACTGACCTCGCCCAGAAAATGAACGCGCTCGGCGATGCCCAGCTCGCCAGTCAGTCGCATCAGCGCCTCACGCCGCGGACCGTCCCCGACGATCATGAGGTCGGCGTCGATGCCCGGAAGGGCCCGCAGCAAGACGTCAACCCCTTTGTAGTCGACGAGCCTGCCGACGAACAGCAGGGTGGGTCGTGCCGCCGCACCGCGAATCGATTCGACATTGGCGGCAATGGCCGGCGTGAGCGCGTAGCGCTCGAGCGCCAGACCGAAGGGCACGACGGCACACTTGTCGCGGTAGGGTGCCAGCGGCGCTGCATCCAGCATCGGTGGCGATGCGACGACGATCCGCGACGCACGGGACAGGGCAAACTCGAGGAAAGGCCGGTACAACCAGCGATACTGCCATCGCGGGCGGATCACTTCGCTGTGGAACCACACCACCAGCGGCATGGTGGGGCGAGCGAGGGCGTAGGCGACCAGCGCCATCGGGTTCGGCTCGTGAAGGACGAGCACGTCGGCGGTTGCGCGCGCGAGCCAGATCGGGAGTGCTGGCGCAAGCGACACGGCTCCGACCGTCGCCAGACTGCGGATGCGGACGACCGGCACGTCATCGACGACGTCGCGTGTCGTCGGGCCATTCCGGTTGATGACGAGCGCGCGTGTGTCGGCCGATCGGCGCTCGCCGCGGCACAGCATCGCGACCACGGTCTCGATGCCCCCGCGCGCCGGCGGATAGTACTTGCCCAGGTGAAGCACGCGCAGCTGGCTCATTGCCCTGACACGGAGCGTAACGGCGCGTCGTCGGCGGACAGACCGGGAAGCACCTCGCGATAGACCTCGAGCATCAGGCGGGCGTGTTCGAGCGCGTCGAAGCGGCGTGCGTCAACGATGTTCGCGCTGCAGCGCGCGCGCCACGCGTCCTTGTTGAACATCCGCTCGTCGAGCATCGCCGACACCGCGGACGTCCAGGCCGCGATGTCACCGACGGGACAGTAAGTCGTGCCATCGCCACCGACCTCGCGCAGTGGCGGCAGATCGCTCGCCACGACGGCGGCGCCGCAGGCCTTCGCTTCCGCGACCGGCAAGCCGAAGCCTTCCCGCTCGGACGGTTGCAGGACGATTGCCGCGCGCCGGTAGACCGATGCGAGCACGCGCCGCTCGAGGAACGGCAGCACGCGAACGTAGGACCCGATCCCAAGACGGTCCACCTGCGTCCGCTGGCTTCTGGTGAACGCGCCGCCCACTCGAATCAGGCGCAATGACGGGTGCCGTTCCCGCAAGGCGGCAAACACGTTCAACAGCACGTCGATGCGCTTGCGCGGGATGGTGCTGCCGACGTGCAGAATCTCAGGGCAGCCCTCATCAGAGGGGCCGAGCAGCTTGGTGGCTTCCTGGTCGGCTCGCGGATCGGGAGTCGGCCGGCACGACGGGTGCACACCGTAAGGCACGACGGCGATCTGGGAGGCCGGCACAATCCCTGACGCGATCAACGCGTTGCGAGTGGCATAGCTACCGCACACGATTTTCCGCGAGGCGATCAAGCCGTTCAAGAGACGTTTGGCCAGCACGCGGCCGATGGCCGACTCGGCCCGAGTGCCTGGCAGCACTCCGGCGAACGCGTCGATGTCGTGACACATGACCAGCGATCGTCCGGGCGGCAGCTCGGTCACCAGGTGCGCGTAACTGTGGTCGACAATGTGGAACAGATCGAACTCGGCCATCCGCGGCTGCAGCCAGCGCCCGTAGTCCCATACCCGATTGATGATCCGGTCCATCGTCTGCGCCGTGCGTGTCCGGCCCAGGGCCGGCAAGAGTGTGAGACGCTTGACCATCGCCGGCCGCACCTGTTCGGCGTCCACCACCCTCATTCCCGGCTTGCGCAGGCCCAGCATCAGGATCTCGGCGACGAGGTCCATGCTGTGCCAGCGTTCTTCAGCCAAGTCCGAGACGACCGCAATGCGCGGGCGCTTCATGCGGCCACCTCGCCCGGCGTGACCGGCTGGCTGGTGCCGGTGGCCGCTTCGACGAGACTCCGCCGCAATTCGGCAAAGGCTTTTTCGCGGCTCCACTCGCGGCACACATAGTCGCGGCCGCGGCGAGCCTGGCGCCGCGCGACTTCAGGGAGCGCCGCGACGACGAGAATGGCCCGAGACATCGCGTCGGCATCGCGGCGAGGCGTGAGCGCGGCATACGCGCCGAGGTGCGCGGCCATTCCGCCGACGTTCGTCGCCACCACCGGCGTCTCGCAGGCGAGCGCTTCCAGCGGAGACAGGCCGAGCCCCTCCTCGAGCGAGCCCTGCACGAGTACATCGGCGGCGCGGAAGTAGTCGGCGAGCTCGCGCATCGGATGCACGGCCGGACGGCCCATGATCCAGTCGGACGCGTCGCGTATACCGATTGCGGATGCAAGGTCGATGAACCGTTGGTAGCCGCCGCCGAGATTCAGCAGCACCGCATCCAACCCGTTGGCGCGCGCCTTTGCGACCGCCTCGATCACGGTCTCAGGATCCTTCTCGTGGCTGATGCGGCTGGCCAGCACGATCAGGAACTTGTTCACCGGCAGATCGAGTTTCTGCCGCAGCACTGCGCGCTCGTGGACGGCGGCCGGCCTGAACAGGTGCGTGTCGACGCCGTAGTAGTAGCCCGGCTCGGTTCGCGGACAGGTCCGCGCAGCCACCTGCATCAGATACGGACCGAGCGCAAGACAGCGCGTCGCGAGACGGCCGTTGATCGCGAGGAGGCCGCGAATGATCGCCTCACCCACCCACGCGCTGAGCGCGCCAATCTGTCGCCGCTCACGGCGGCACTGGAAGTACTCGAGTGCCGGCATCGACATCGTCGTCACGACCGGCACGCGGCGAAGCCGCCCGACGACAGTGGCATTCAACGATCCGCGCAGCATCTCCTGAGAGAGGATCACGTCGAACTGCGACGCGACCCGCCACAGATAGGCAAGGGAACGAAGCTGGAACGCGAGACGGCCGCCTTCGATTTCGTGCACACGAATGGACGCCCGGCTGGCAGCGACGCGGGCACGCAGCGAGCTGTGCTTGTATGCGCCCGCCGGAACCACCATGGTCAGGTCACAAATCGTGCTCAGACCGACCACGAAACGGATGTCGGTGAACCCCTCGACGAAGAACAGCACGCGAAGAGGCGGATCGGTCGCGTCAGGGCGCATGTCAGGCGTGGTGGTCACAGGGTCGCCGCATTAGCGTGCACGTTCGAGCACAGTGAGCGTGTCCACCGTTTCGACCAGCTGGAACCGTTTATCGGGAAGAATGACTTCGTTGGTCACCTTTACGCTGCCGGCATCATCGATGCGACGGTGGCGCGACGAGCAACTGTCGTGGAGGGCGACGATCCCTCCCGGTTCGACGAGGGAACTCCACGCTTGCCAGTCGGCGAGCAGCCCCTCCTCACTGTGATCTCCGTCGATGAACACGAAATCCACCGGCTCATGACCGCGCGCAGCCTCGGTACCGGTGGTGCGGACCCACTCGACCGTTCCGTTCGAGACCGTGCCGACTTCGCGGTGGGCGATGCGCGCCTGCAAACTGATCCCCAGCCGACCTGATGGAAACGGATCGACGGCAGTCAATACACCGTCTGGATCCATCACCTGCCGGAGCCGCTTCGTCGTGACACCGTGCCAGACGCCGATTTCGACGAGCCGCCGCCGGCCCGACGCATGACGCGCCAGGCAATGGCGTTCCGCCGAAGTTGTTTGCGTCTCTGCGGCGACCAAACCGAGCGTCCAGCGCACGTAGTGCGTCAGAACCTTCATCGTTTTGGGGCGACGATCATGGAAGGCGGCACGGCTGAGGAGACCGTGTGAAGGGCATCGTACGCACGCAACACGGGTTCAGCGGCGCGGTCCCAGGTGTAACGGTGCAGGGCCGTCGAGCGCGCGTCACCACCGAGCCGCGCCCGCAGCGACCGATCGCCGATCAGCCGGCTCATCGCATCGAGCAGTGCATCCCTGGCGCGGATCGGCACAAGCAGGCCCGTTCGCTCGTGCGCAATCACGTCCTTCATGCCGCACGTCGACGTCGTGACAATCGGAAGGCCGCTCATCATGGCTTGGATCAGCGTCAGTGGCGTGCCTTCGAACAGACTCGGCAGCAGAAACAGGTCTGCCGCGGCGAAGGCCGCGGCCATTGCGTCTTCGTCACCCGGAGCGGTGCAGACGACGCGGTTGCGAACGTGCGGCGGGAAGTGCGCTGTGATCTCGGCGGGCGTAACGCCCGCACCGACGACGTCGAGCTCGAGGTCAGGGTATCGATCGGCGAGCACGGTGAACACCGGAACGAGATCCTCGACGCCCTTGTTCTTGCGCCAGGTTCCAGCGAACAGCACTCGCCGCGCACGCTCGTAACTCCGCCCTTCCGCAGCGCGCGCGTAAACTTCGTCGGCCCCCGGATGGACGCGGGTGACTGAATCAGGAGCACGCCCGAATCGCTCGAGCAACGTCGTCTTGTCGTCCTCGTTCAGGCAAAAGACGTGGTCGGCGCGCTTCAGGGCGATCTCGGCCGGCCAGAGGCCGGTCGCGGGATACGCAAGTCGCGTCCGCCACCGCGGCGCCTCGCGCCCCAGACGGCCCTCTTCTTTCGCGAGCTCCCACGCCCGACGCTCGAGCCCATGGCTCGTCACGACGACGACCGGCCCGTGGCGGCGTGCGCGTCCAACAGTGACCGGCGCGGCGCTGGGCTCGTGCACGTTGACGATGTCGTAGGGACGGCCGTCCTGTTCCGCCGAGATCGCCTTGTTCCGGACAGCCATCGGGAACGAAATGCGGCGCCCCACCCAGCCGCTCCACTCACTCGGGACGTCGTCGGCGCAGAAGTAGTCCACCTCGTGACCGGCCGAGGCCACGCGATCGTGGATGAATCCCATCAACCGGCTCATGCCACCGGTTCTGGCTCGCGGTACCTGATGAGCGACGAGGATCCGCATCAATGAGGGTGGACTGCTGCCTCGCCAAATGCGCGCAGCAGCAGCTCGACGTGCCGATCGAACGCAAAGTCGGCCGAGAGACGGCCCGCGCCCTCGCGGAGTCGGGCCAGCGTGTCGGGATTCTCGAGACACGCGACGATGGCGTCGGCCAGGCCCTCGACAGTCGGCGGGTTGCCAGGCGCCAGGAAGCCGTTTTCACCGGACGTGAGCCAGTCAGAGATCCCGCCGACGGCAAACGCAGCCACCGGGAGCCGATGACGCGCCGCTTCCAGGCCGACGAGCGCCAGCGGCTCGGGCCAGAGGCTCGGCAGCACGAGCAGATCCGATTGCGCGCAGAGCGTGTCGACCGCCGCGCGTGCAATCCAGCCGGTGAAGTCGATCTGCAGGTGCGGTTCGCCACGGCGCATGCGCGAGGCGAGCGCTTCCCACGCCGATCGCTGCGGACCATCCCCCGCGAACGTAAGATGGATGTTGCGGTTCAGCCGCGTCGCGACTTTGGGCAACGCCAGCAAAAGTTCCCGGCCGCCCTTCAACGGATCCATCCGCCCGACAAAGAGCAGCCGCCATGTTCGATCCTCGTGTTCCCCGCGATCGAGTGGGGCGTGGCCCATCGACTCGGGATCTGGCCCGTAGCGCACGTTGAAGACGCGCTCGGCGTTCAGTCCGTGATTGATGTACTCGTTCTGCATGTGTGTGGAATGAGTCACAATCGCGCGGTAACGCGACAGCAGATCGAGACGCTCGCGCTGTTGCCGATACAAGCGCGCCATCGTGACCGGGTTCCATCCGCCACACCTATTCGGGTAGTAGTGCGCCAGACAGCGCCAGCCGAACCGCCTTGCGCATGGCGTTACCACCGGCGACTTGAACGTCTTGGTGCCGCTGATGCAGGTGCCGTAGTAGTTGTGGGCGAAGAACACGGCAGGGGCGACGTCGAGCACTCGTCGTTCGGTCGCGGGCTCGAGCAGACCGTGTGCATACAGCAGGCTCGGGTTCCATCCGCGCAACGAGGCCAGTGCCGCATCGAGTCCAAGCGCATTGACCGACCAGCGCGGCGCATCCGCGGGCAGCGGAATCTCGTCGTAGTCCGACGGTGTCTCCACCTCGTGCCAGAGCGCGACTTCGTGTCCGGCGCGTTGCAGGTACGGCAGCACCGCGCTGAGATAGGTGCCGGTGCCTCCGATGCGCCGATTGCTCCAGTTGACGATTGCGATGCGCATCAGGCGGCCCGAAGCGTGGACACGAGACGCTCGATGGTGAAACGGGTCTCGTAGAGATGCCGACCTTCGTCGCCGAGGCGGCGGCGCTCCTCGGGGTTCGTCAGCAGCGCCGCGACCATCGTCACGAACGAACGCACGTCGCGCACGTCGGCCAGACGCACTGCGCCGCTGTCCTCCCAGAGCGGCTCCGTCAGGTGGCCGCGTGTCGTCACGACGGCGCGGCCGGCGGCGAGGCAGGACATCGCGCTGGTCCGGCGTGAGGAAATGCCGTCGGGGTACGGCTGCACGAACAGGTCGCAGAGACCGAGCACCGCACCGAGATCCGCCGGCGCGACGAATCCGGTCGCGTGCACCCGCGAGGCCCAGCCGCCGTTGCGGCTGAGGAGCGTCTCTCGGAACGCGTTGCCGCCGGCACCAATGAGCAGCACGGACGGCATCGATTCGTGTTCCAGGATGGCGGCGAGCCGCTCTTCCAGCAGCGACGACACTTCTCGCCCATACGAGCCGAAGTGGCCGATCACCGGCCGCCAATCGCTCGCGTATTCACGCCGCAGCATCGGCAACGGAGCCGTGGCGTCTTCGGCACTGCCGGGCACGGGCAACCACTGCATCCTGAGCGTGCGGCCGAGCGCGTACGGGCGTAACCTCTCTTCCCACGCCGGAATCGACATCCACACCTGTCGCGACGCCGCGAGCAGGACGACAGTCATCAACCGATGCACGGCGGCCATCGCGCGATGACGCAGCGGGCCGCTGAACTCGATATACGGCTCGTGCACCATGAGCTGCACGTGATCGCCTCGCCACGCGCGCGAGGCCAGCCACAGACAGAACCCCACGTTCATCGATCGATAGCCGAACCCGTGAGGGACCCACTGGACGAGAAGGCGGCGCGGGGCGTCGTACTCATTCAAATGTCGATCTAGGCGCCGGAGATCACTCGGGCGGATGCCACCCATGTCACCGTGCACATGGACGCCGCTGCTTGCGATCTCGCTCGGGTGATGCGGGCACCACACATGCACATCGTCGCCGGCCGTGACGAGCGCCTCTGCGACATGCCGTGTGTATTCGCTGACCCCACCGATATCAGGTGGGTACTCGCTCGTGAGGATGTGCCAGCGGTTCACGACGCCTTCGTCTGCAGCCGATTTGCCTGGCAGCGCCACATCCGGCTCACGGCGTGTTGAAGCTGCAGCTTGATCGATTCCGCGCCGAGCGGCTCAATCGCGCGCCTCGCCGCTCGTCCCATTTCGGGCAAGGCGTCACGGTGCGTGAGCGCACGGTCGAGCGCCGCGATCAACGCGTCGGAATTTCCCCTCGGCACGACCCAGCCCGAGCTGTCATCGATCCACTCCGACGCGCCGCACGCGTCGGTGGTGATGACCGGTAACCCGCACGCCATCGCTTCGGCGACGACCAGTCCGAAGCCGTCGTGCAGTGTCGGAAGCACGAACAGCTCGCCCCGCTGATATGCGGCACACGGGTCGTCCGGCGCGTGCGACACGTCCAGTCCCGCACTCATGCGCTGCAACAGGCGACGGCTCCACGGGTCGCCAGTGGCTCCAACGATCTCGAGGCTGAAATGGCGTGCGCCGAGCCGCGACATCGCCTGGAGCAGATACGGAAATCCCTTACCCAGCGACACGCTGCCGACGAAGACGATCTTCAGCGGTCCGCTGCCTGCTGCCGGTTGTGACGGAATGAACCGACGAAGATCGATTCCCTGCGGGACGACAACGATCTTGCTTTCGCTGACGCCGCTCTGCATCAACGAGCGCTTCGCCCAGGTGCTCGAGACCCGAATGCGATCGGCCAGCCGGTATTCGTCCTCGACGCGCTGCACCATCGACTCGCTCGGATGGCCGAGATACGGGATGCCAGTCCACCTGGCCGACTCGAGACACAGCTGCGCGGCGAAGTCGCGGATATGCCCGTTCGGATTGTCGAGGACGGTGGTCGCGCCCTGCGCACGCGCCGCCTGCAGGCTCTCTCGAGCGATCTGCGTGAAGAAATATCCATTTCGAAACGGCCGCGCGGACAGCTCCGTCGCAAGCCATTCTCCGAACCGGCGATCGATCTCGAGTTGATACCGGCCGGTGAGATATCGCAGCCATGTGTACCGCCGTCGCCACGACGAGACGAGCAGGTCCGGTGGCACCGCATGGTTCACGCCGTGCCGCGCCTGCGTGATCGGTCCACAGACTCGGAGGTCTGGAACGAGATCGACAAGAGCGTCGAGCACGTGACCGGCATGGTGACCGAGGCCGCCGATGCCTGGGGGTGTGCGAAAGGCGAGCACGCTGTCTCGTTGACGGGCGCCGGACATCGGGATGACGGTCACGATTGGATGCCCACACGCGCGACGGCTCGTGTCACGGCCGACATCGACGCCAACCACGGCGCGAGGCGGGCTCGCAGCAGCGGCCCCAGGGGCGGGGCGCTGAGCACGGGCAGCATGACAGCGAGGTACGCGAGCGACACGACACCGGCCAGCATGGCGAAGGAGAACAACCCGCGAACGGTCCACGTCGTCGTCACGACACTCACCGCAGCGAGCACCGCCGCCACACGCACGAACCATGGGACGAGCGGCGCGAGGAACGATTGCGGCGATGTGCCAGCTTCCCGAGCCAGTGCCCTGAAATTGCTCGGCAAACTGATCGCGACGGTGCCGAGACACGAGCCCACCGCTGCTCCGTACAAACCGAACATCGGCGTCAGGATCAGCATCGCCAGTGCGGCAACCACGCCATCGGCAATCGACGTCAGCGCGAGTCGCCGCTCGTTGCCGAAGCAGAAGAGCGTGTAGGTGGCGGTCGCATTCAAGTGCCGGGCAAGCATCCCCGCCAGCAGGATCGCGGTGATCCCGATGCCCGCGAAGCGCTCCTCGCCAACCCACCAGGCGACGAACGGCCCGTTCACGGCCGTCACCACCACGACGATGCCGCCGCTCAGGAGCAGCATGGCCTGCGACATGCTCCGGGAGACCTCGAACAGACGTTCGCGGGTCGCCGCTGTTCGCAGCTCACTCAGGGCCGGCAAGGCCAGCTGCATGAACATCTGCGGTTGATTCGCCAGCATCGTCAGCAGACGGCCGGTGCACGCATACGGCACGACGGCCGCCGGCCCGAGGAGCTTGCCGACGATGACGAGATCGGTTCCGACGAGGAGCACCTGGGCGATTTGGTTGAAACTGATCCAGACGCCGCGCGACAGCTGCTGTTTTGCAGCGGCCAGCGGCAAGGCCGGCAGCTGCGACGGCATCACGTCAGGAAAGTTCGTCGCAAGCCTTCGCCATGTCGATGCGGCGGTGATGACCTGGGTGGTAATCCATCCACACGCCAAGGCGATCAGTCCCCAACCGGCCCAGGCGCCAATGACTGTGACGGCCGCCCCACTCGCCCACGCCGCGATCTGCACGATGCCGAGGAAGGCGAGATCCTGGAGGCCCTGCAGTACGGCGCTGAACACGCGCAGCGGAAACGTCAGGACGAACGTCAACACGACGATCGACAGCGGCCAGCGGAGGGCGGCCCACTCGGACGGCATCAGCCAAACGGTCACCGCGCCGGCGACGACGACGATCGGAAGCTGCCATAACACGAGGCGTGCGGTCTCAGCGACGAGGTCTCGTAGCACTGCGCGATCGCTGCCGGCACGACCCGCCGCAGCGGCCACTTCTCTCGGGATGAGCGCGACCACGCCCAGATCGAGCAGCGCCAGATACGTCAGCACCTGAGTGCCAAGCAGCCACAGGCCGTAATCGTGCGATCCGAGACGCTGCAGGAGATACGGCGGGATCCACAGACCGACGATGATGGTCGCCGCGGTCTGGATGTATCCGAGGCCCAACCCGCCCAGGAAGCGCCGCAGCCGGCTATCACGCATGCAGCGGTCCGTCGCGCGGGTCCCACATCGGCTCGTGGTGTCGATGCGTGGCGCCATACAGTGCGCCAGTAATCGCCCAGAACATGATGCCAAGCTGCGTGTTGAATACCGGCCCGGTCATGCACAGCGCGATCAGGATCAGCTGCAGGCACAACACGATGACCGCGACGTCCTGCCACGTCTTCGATGCCGCATAGACGGCAAGGTTGTAGGTGTAACGAACGGCCACGGCGAGCGCGCCGCCGTACAGCAGCCAGAGGGGAATGCCGCCATCGAGAAGCCATCCGGTCAACTGAATCTCGACGTGGATCGGAGGCGCCTGCCACAGCGTGGGGTCGCCGAAATACACGTGCATCATGCCCCACCGTCCGAGACCGGCCCCGAACGGAAACTCGTACAGCAACTCCGAGAGCGTGTAGCGGATGAACATCCCACGCTGCTCGGAGAACATCCTCAATGCGCTTTCGTCAGTGAGCCCTGAGAACCTGTCGGTTACGGCATCGCCGCCGACGGCGCGCGCCCAGACGTAGCCGCCCACAACCAGCGCGACACCGGCGGCGAGACTCAACGTCCCTTCAGCGGTCCGCCCCTGCCGCAGTCGTAGCACTGCAAACAGCGCCACGCTTCCCGCAGCGACCATCGTCAAAGAGCGCACGTGCGTCAGATACAGCGCGGTCATGCCGGCCACGGCGGCGGCGAAGCAGCAGGCTCGGATCCACCAGCGGCGATCGCTGCCCAGCGCGAGCGTCAGGCCGAGGATCATCGTCATCATGCCGGACACCGCGGCACCACCCGGTAGATCGCTCAGGCCAGGTGGCCGGACGATCTCGCGTCCGTTGGCACCGACATACGTCAGCGACTGCACGAGGTTCGGATTCAACGACTGTGCGAGCGCGCTGAATTCCGGCGGGAGGAATGTCGCCGGGAAATAGACCTGGAGGATCCCCACGGTGGCGCCAATCGCGCTGGCAGCAAAGAAGACCCACAGCACCTGGTGGAAACGCTCCTCGGTACGAACGGCGCGCGCCATCCAGAACACCGGCGCGGTAATACAGAGCTGAAACACGATCTGCGCCCCACCAGCCATCCAGTGCGCGGTCTCGTGGAGCAGGTTCAGGAGTAGCAGTCCGAACGAGACGGTCAACCACGTCGTACTCGCGGGCAGCGACTGCTCGTTGCGCTGGCGGAAGTAGTAGACGAGCGCGACTCCGCTCAGCACGTACGGTGTGCCGCGCACGATGGTTCGGTAGGCCTGCGCCCCGGGCAGGAACAGCACCAGGTTCCAGAGCAGCTGGATCGCGATGAAGATCTCGGGCCACCCCCACTCTCGCTTGCCCGCGACGATGATGTCGTCGGCGGCGTAGGCGTCGAACGAATGCCAGTCGTGCGGTAGCGGGTATCGACCGCGTCCGGACATTCCGTCGGCGCCTAGAGCGGCGCTAGGCAGCATGCGATGTGGCATGGAGTCCCGTGAGTTCGAACAGCACGTCCTCGTACGCAGCGATCATGCGGGCGAGCGAGAACTCCCGCGCACGCCGCAGGCCCGCGGTCGAAAGCATCGCGCGGCGTTCGGGATCGGTGAGCAGCGCGACAACGGCGTCGGCGAAGTCGTCGTCCGACGGCATCGACCCAAACACCCCGTCGCCAAGCACCTCGATGCTGCCGGGATTCTCGGTCGCGACTACCGGCGTGCCGCAGGCCATCGCCTCGAGGTATGGCAGGCCGAAGCCTTCGTATGTGCTCGGCGAGGCATACACCCAGGCGCGACGATAGAGCGTCGCCAGCTGCTGATCGTCGACTCCCGTCACGTAGGTCACCGATGGATGCGCCGGTCCCGCGCCTCCAACGATCGTCAGTGACGCCGATGGACAGCGCGGTTGGATCTGATTGGCGAAGACGTCGAGCAGGAAGCGACCACGTTTGCGTCCGTCAAGGGCGCCAACGAAGAGCAGCGACGGCTCCTCGGATTTGCCTGGAGGCCATGGCATGAACGTGCGTTCGTCGACGCCGTGGGGAATCACGCGTGCGACGAACGGGTTGTCGCGGGTCGTATTGGTGCTGACCGCGACGACGCCGCGCTGCGTCAACGCCGTCAGCAATTCCTGCGCGTACACGCCGAGCTGCAGAACATAGCGGCCGACCGAGGTCGCCGAACGGGCCTCGCCAAGGGCGCTGCCGTGCATGACGCGCAGCACCGGCTTGCCGATCACGGGGGCCAGCAGGCTGTCGCCGTGCGCGATGATCACGTCGAACTCGTGGTAGTCAGGCAGCAGCGTCAGCACGTTGCCGAGGTACCCCATCGTGGCTCGGCGGCCGGCCCACGTCTCGACGAACGATCGCCACGGCAGCTCGCGCACACGATAGGCCGCGCGAGACGGCCGAGGATCGTGGCTGAAGACCACGATGTCGTGCCCGCGCTGAGCGAGGCCTTCGGCGAGCGTGTGAGCGGCTCGTTCGATGCCACCTCGCTTCTGCCCCTCGACGGGCAGGCTGTAGCTCAACATGGCGATGCGCAGACGCGGGAATCGGGGCACGGTCAGGCCGCGTGAACGGACGACAGCAGTTCATGGATGCGGCGCATCTGGCGCCCCGGATCGCAGATCTCGTGCGGACGGAGCCGGGCGCGCACGCCAAGACGCGCACGCAGATGTTCGTCGGCGATGAGGCTGCGCAACGCCGCCGACAACGCGGCCACATCCTCCGGCGGCGTCAACATGCCGCACGACGGGTCGACGATCTCGCACGCCCCGCCGATACCGCTCGTCACGACGGGCAGCCCCGCGTGCAACGCCTCGACCAGCGACAGGCCGAATGCTTCGGGGAGGCGATTCGGCTGGCAGTAGACGTCGGCCGCGTTGAGCAGCGCCGGCACGTCGCGCCGTTCGCCGAGGAACCGGACGCGATCGGCGATGCCGTACGTACGCGCGACCCACCGCAGCTCGCGGAGGAACGCGGCTTCAGTCGTCCGCTGGGGACCACCAACCATCCAGCACGTCCAGCCAGGCTGATCGCGCAAGGTGGCGAGCGCATCGAGCAGCACACGCTGGCCCTTGAAGGCTTCGAGGCGGCTCACCTGCACGATCACGACATCGCGAGCGGGTGTCTCGAGATGCAGCCGCACGGCGGCGCGCGTCGCGCCGCCCTCGACATCAGGTCGCGAGACCGGGCAGTAGACGTGTTCGATGTGCGCGGGCGACAGCCATCGAGCCGCGCACTCGGCCGTGAAACGGCTGCTGCAGATCGCGAGATCGGGCTGCGTGCGACTGGCCAGTCGTTCGAGCCAGTGACGGCCGCGTCCGGCCATGTGGACCCACATGACCAGCGGAAACCCGCACCGGCGAATCGTCGAACCAAACACCACACACGGCCAGGGCTGATGGCAGACGATCACGTCGGGTCGATGCTGTTCGAGCACCGCGTGCAGGCGCTGCCGGGCGCGCAGCACCGTGTGCGGGCGGCTGATGCGAACGGTGCCAAGCATGTGCGGCGGGGAGCCGAGCGCCGTCAACTCGGCGCTGAGTCGCCCTTCCCAGCAGACGGCAAACTCGGAACACATGTCGGGCACGGCCGACGCCTCGCGCGCCAGCGTGGCGAGAAACGTCTCGACACCGCCGTACATATTGCCGCTCGTCAGATGCAGGGCTCGCATCACTGCTCGTCTTCGTTGGGGCCGTATGCGTGGGTGCCGCCTTCAGGCGGCCCACTCACGGCGTGGCCAGTCGTTCGTAGATCGGTGTGAACTCGTTGATGAGCCGTCGTCGCGTGAATCGCTGTTCGGCCGAGGTGCGGGCGGCCGAACCAAGCCGAGCACGAAGGTGTGCATCCCGGACGAGCATGTCGATCGCCTGGGCGAGGCTTCGAGGATCCCCGGGTGTGTGCACGAGCGCATTGACGCCGGGCTCCGTCAGTTCGCGGGCGCCACCGGCTCCGCTGGTGACGACCGCCTTCGCACACGCCATCGCTTCGGCAATGACCAACCCGAACGGCTCGGGATCCGTGCTGGCATGCACGACCACATCCAACGCACGCATCGCCGCGGCCGAATCCGCAACCAGCCCTGTGAACCCGACGCGATCGCCAAGGCCGAGCGATGCGGCGACGCTCCGAAGCTCCTCGAGCGTCACCTGACTACCTGCCGTCTCGTAGACCGGACCGCCAATCACATAGCCCCGTACACGAAGCCAGGGGGGCAGCAGGGCGAGCGCGTCGAGAAACGTGCGATGCCCCTTCCATCGCGCGAAGGTGGCGACGAGCCCGACGCGAATCACCCCCTCCGATCGCTCCAGACCCGCGAGCGTGTCGAGGTCTACCTGCGGCCCCTCGGGCGTGAACCGATTCAGATCGACGGCGTTCCACACCGGATGAACGTCGAACTGCGGGCCGCAGACGGATCGCATGTCGTCGGCGACGCTGCGCGAGTTGGCGACCGCGGTGGAACAGCGATGCGCGATCAGGCGGAGCAGCCGCGCCATCATCACGCGACGAGCGGTGTAGTCGTGCAGATGCCAGAGCACTGCCGAGCCGCGTGGCCGCGCCAACGCGCCCAGCACGTGCATCTTGAATCCGTTGGTGTGAATCACGTTCGGCCGGCGGTCGCGCAGCACCGCCCGCAGCCGATGGAGATATCGCGCGGCCGGCCACGCCAGACCAGCGCAGCGCAGCATGAACCCGACGCGCGCGCCAACCCCTCGGCCCACGCTCCAGTCACCGAGGCGGGCCAACGACTGCGGAAACGGCAACACGTGCACGGGAACACCAAGGGCCTTCACACCACCCACGAGCGGTCCGTCGGAGGCGACCACCACGTCGAGCGACCACGAAGGATGGGATTCTCGGAGGCCGGCGAGCAGCTCGAGCAGTGCCGCTTCGGAACCGCCCCGCTGCGCCGTCGGCGACAGAAAGACAATACTCACAGCAGGCGTTGCGGGACGACGATCGTATCTCCGGGCTGCACCATGTCGGTCGGCTTCGCGGCGAGCTCTTTGCGTTTGCTGTTGACGATCCGCTGGATCTTCAGCCGCCGGTTCGACCCGCGCTCGGTGATCCCGCCTGCCGTGGAGATCGCCTGGAGGACGGTCATGTTGCGCTCGAGCGGAAACGAGCCCGGGTTGCGGACCATGCCCACGACGAAGAATCGATCGACCCTGGGCACGAAAATGGTGTCGCCGTCCCGGATCATCACGTTGCGCGACAGGCGACCGTCCTCGATTTCACGAAGGTTGATGTGCTCGATGAGCGCGTCGGGCCGATCGGGCATCGTCGGGACGTCGGCAATGATGCCGCTGTTGGGATGCAGGATCAGCACCTCGTCACCCGCGGACGCGGTGGTTGCCCCCGCTTGTGCGAGCGCATCGAGCAGCGTGACCGCACCGGAGAGGACGTATTTGCCAGGGGAGCGCACTTCTCCCATGATGAACACGCTTTGACTTCGGAAGACCTCGACTTCAACCGTGACCTGCGGATCCCGCAGATAGCCATCGGCCAGCCGGAGCCGCAGCAGCGCCGCGACGTCTGCGACGGTGCGGCCACCCGCAGGAATGCGACCGAGGAACGGATAGCTGAAATAGCCGTCGTTTTCAATCCGGAACGCCCCCGACATCTGCGGCTCGCCGAACACGTTCACCCGCAGGACATCGGCCGCGCCGACGACGTAATTGACGTCTTGCTTGAGCGGTGGCTTGCCTTGCGCCGCGAGCACCGCACAGATGAGAACGAAAGCTGCACCCTTCATTGTCTACAGACCGTAGATGGCTGAACCGAATACCCGCTGACGCTCGTAATCGCGTCCGATCGGGTCGCTCGACGTCCGCGTCGTTCGTTGATAGACCAGCTCGAACCGCATCCGCTTCTGAATCTGCAGTGCGAACCCACCGCCAACCGTCCTGGTCGTCTCGACTCGGCCATCGAACGACGATGCGCCCAGTCGCTGATGCCGCAGGTGACGACGCTCGCCGATCGCGATCACTTCGACCGGCCCGAAGACACGCTGCGTGAGCGTCACCACGCCACCCGACTCGAGGTAATACGGCTGCAGCGGATCGTAGGAGTAGTCGACGTCGCGATCGGCGTCGAACTTCACCTCCAGCAGATCGCGGAAGACGAACCGAAGTCGTGACGTCGCGGCCAGTCCGCCGTAGTCGGCGACCAGCGGACTAAGCGGCTTGAACTGCTGATAGCCGGCGTTCACGTGTCCGATGATCGCGCCGCCCTCGTTGAAGTCGAGCGATGGGCCGACGAGGAGCTTGTTGGCATCGCGCAAAGGCGCCCGGTCAAAACGATCGCGCTCGACTTCGACCGTGAAGCCGGCAGTCGTAAACGGCGTCACGCGCACGCGCATCCCGCCGGCAAACGTGTGTGACGTGTAATCGAGCTGCTCCGAGAGCCACGCGCCCTCATAGGTGGCATCGCGGTCCCAGGTCGTGATCTCGCGCCGAACCCAGCCGACCAGGGCCGTATTCGACGTGACGTCCATGTCGCTGCCGATCGACATGAAAGTCTGACGCTGACGGACGCGCGCGTCGATCTCGTGGCCGCGCCGCTCGCGCCGATCCGCGAAGCCGGCGGTCGCGAACGGCCGAAACCCAGGGCTCACGACTTCGTAACGCCCCTCGAACACGCCGCTGATCGATTGCTGGTCCTTGTAGGTCTGGAAGTAGACGAGGTTGCCGAAGCCGGTGCCGACGAACCGCGTGTTCGCGATCGGCACCACGACGAACAGGCGCGGCACCACCGAGTAGGTGAAATCGCCCTTCTGTCCGTTCTGGTCGTTGTAGACATTCGAGTCGGTGCCGGCATCGCGCACGGCGAACGTCGGATAGAACGACATCGGTCCACCGCGTATGACGTGGGTCTCGGGCAGGATCGGGCTCGTCTGCGCCGATGCGAGTGCCGCTGACATCACGATCAGCGACGCCGTCACACTGAGCGACCGCGCCACACGAGGAACACGCATTCGAGGTTTTACCAATGACACGAGAGCGAAGCTTCGCCCTGCCACTCACACGTAGAGGCGCGCTTGATGTCGGTGAGCCACCACGCAAGGGCGGTGACCCGACAGTTTTATCGACGCGGCGTGTAAAGAGCCTTAGAGATGAGGCAGTTGTCCGCCTTCACCTTCGGTTGCGGCGAGCCAGGCTGGAATGTGCGGTTCTGTGAAAGCGCCGACGCCAAGGCTACGGCGCTCAGGGCGCTTCAGTTCTTCAGACAGGTCACGAGCGACCAGATGCGCGGGAAACTCACCTTCTGAATCGACAACGGCTTGAGCTCGGCCTGGGCCAGCAGGCCCGGCAGATCCAGATCCGACTTGAACCCGATGTGCACCGTGAACGGCGAGATCGCGCGCTCGACCTTCGCCATCAGCGGGCTCGAGCTGCGGAAGTGATTCAGGATGACGATCTTCCCGCCCGGGCGGCAGACCCGACGCATCTCGCGGACGACGCGCACCGGATCGGGCACCACGCTGATCACATAGGGCGCGTAGACGATGTCGAAGAGCTCGTCGGGGAAGGTCAGGTTCGCCGCGTCCATTTCATGAAGTCGGACGTTCGGCAGGCCCTTTTGGAAAACCCGTTCCCGCGCCTTGACGAGCATCGACGCCGACAAGTCGATACCGGTCACGCGGCAGTTGCGTGGGTAGAGCGGAAGGTTGATGCCGGTGCCGACGCCGACCTCGAGAACGCGATCGCCGGGCCTGATCGACATCCGCTCGAGAGCGATGAGACGTCCGGGATGAAGCGCCGGTCCGAAGGTCAGGTCGTAGACGTTCGCGAGCTTCTCATAGACGCCCGCAACGAATTCATTTTCAACGGCTGTGACCGAGAGCGCGCGCGTAGCGGCGTCGGACCTGAAATCAGCTTCTTCACGTTCGAACAACGACATTGGCAGGCTCCCTTTCGGCCAACAGCCGAAGCGCTGGGCCGTTAGTGGATTGCGTCAACTGGAAAGTACCACCCCAACCAGCCTCGACCGCACCATGTTGCTGGCGTGTGTTCCGCGCGAAGAGCCGTCGGCACTATACAGGGGGGGGTGCGGTCGCGACAAGTCTTGTTTACACGTGGTTGCCCGCGGTTTCGCTCCGCCGTGGCGGACCGACACACGAGCCGGAGCGTAAGCGTAGGCGGAGTCATGCCACGACCTCGAGCGCGAGATCGAGGCGACCCAGCGGAGCCGCGACGAAAACACCCTGAACGTACCCCGTGAGGGCGTCGGACAGCTCGCGTGCGATGCGGACGCCTAGGGCCGAGCCCTCCTCGGGGCTTCCGGCCGCCCGCATCCGATCCAGCACATCGGCCGGCACCGATGTACCGGGCTCCTCGTTTGCCAGACATTCGGCATCGAGCAGACTCTCGAATGGACGCAACCCGAGGATGATGGGCAACTTCGCCTGTTCGATCCGCGGAAGCAGCCGCTCGAAGGTGCGGCGATCGAACACCGGACGCGTCACGATGAACTCCGCGCCCGCTTCCACCTTGAACTCGAAGCGTCGGATCTCGTGCTCGAGATCCTCGGCTCCGGCATTGACGGTCACACCCAGATGAAACGCCGTCGGCGCGCCGATCTCCTGCCCGCCGACGTCGAGTCCGCGGTTGAGACGGACCACGGCATTCACCAGACCGATCGAATCGACGTCGGCAACGGAGGTCGCGTCCGGATAGTCGCCGACCGGACGTACGTCGCCGGTCACCGCGACGATGTTGCGAATGCCCAGGGTGTGCGCGCCAAGCAGGTCCGACTGCATCGAGAGCAGGTTTCGATCGCGCGTCGGATACTCGAGCATCGTCTCGATGCCCGCGCGCTGCTGCAGCAGCACCGCCAGCGACAGCGCGCTGACTCGCGGCCCGCTCGATCGATCCGCCACGAACGCCAGATCGACGCCGCGAATCCGCAGGGCGCGCGCCTGATCGAGCGTCTCGTCGCCGATGTGTCCCTTCGGCAGCGGCACCTCGACGATCGTGACGCGACGGCCGCGTGTGAGCGCGTGGCCAAGGAACGACTTCTCTGCCCGGTCGACCGGGGTGGCCGGTTTCGGCGGGGTCGCGACCGTCGTACGCCTGGCGGTGCGAGCGGTCGTCGTGCCATCGACGGCCGCCTTGATCCGTGCGATGTGCTCGGGCGTCGTGCCGCAGCACCCGCCGACGAGGCGGACGCGGTGCGCGAGAAAGCGGCGCGCATACGACGCCATGTACTCGGGCGACGTGAGATAGATCGTCCGGCCTTCGATGTCGCGCGGCCGGCCGGCGTTGGGCTGCGCTGAGAGCCTCACCGGCGTCAAAGCGGCCATGCGCTCGAGCGTCTCGAGCATGTGCGCGGGCCCGATGCTGCAGTTGATGCCGATCACGTCGGCGCCGCTCGCCTGCAACGACGGCACGAACTGCTCGGGCGGCGTCCCGTCGAGCGTGTTGCCGTCCTCCTCGATCGTCATCTGCGCCACGAGCGGAAGACGGCAGACGGCTCGCACGGCCGCGATCGCGGCGCCGATCTCGTTGAGGTCGCGGAACGTCTCGAGGAGGATCAGATCAACGCCGCCTTCGACCAGCGCGGCTGCCTGCTCGCGGAAGTATTCCTGCGCCTCATCGAGGGCGGTGCGCCCCCACGGCTCGATTCGAAGTCCGAGCGGACCGATAGCACCCGCGACGTACGCCGCCTCGCCGGCCGCGGCGCGGGCGAGCCGGACGCCAGCGATGTTGATCTCGGCGAGCTTGTCCTCGAGCCCGAACGCTCGGAGCTTGATGCGGTTGGCACCGAAGGTATTGGTCTCGAGGACGGCGGCGCCCGCCTGCACGTAGTCGCGATGCACCGCGCTGACCCGAGCCGGGTCCGAGAGGTTGAGCGAGTCGAAACAGCGGTTGATGAAGACGCCCTGATCGTAGAGAACCGTGCCCATCGCCCCGTCGCAGACGAGGACGCGTTCGTCGAGCGCCTGGAGAAACGGCTTCAATTCGCGGGGGGTTGCGCTCCTGCGGGCGGCGCCACGAGCAGATCCGACTTATCCCAGATGAAATCGTCCTTGCTGTAAACGGCGAGCTCGTAGTCCTTGCCCATGAAAATCGCCGAGACCGGGCAGGCCTCCTCGCACATCCCGCAGAAGATGCAACGCGTCTTGTGAATCTGGTAGATGCTGGCGTAGCGGGGGCCGGCCATCACCGTGCCGTCGTTTTCCGCCGCTTCGAGATAGATCGCGTCGGCCGGACACGCCACCGAGCACAACCCGCAGGCGACGCACTTCTCGAGGCCGTTCTCGTCCCTCATCAGCACCTGCTTGCCCCGGTACTTCGGGAAGACCGGCACCTTCTGGTACGGGTAGTTCACCGTGACCTTCGGCTTGAACATGTGGCGCAGGGTGAGGCCGAGGCCCTTGAGGAAGGGGACGATCATCCCTCAATCATACCTAACAGCTACGACCGCGGACACCCGCCGTGAGGGGTAAAATGCCTCCGTGCTCCAGGAACGGATCCTGACGCCGGAGCAGTTCCTGCTGACGCTTCTCGCCAAGCTCGCGGTCGTTGCCGTGCTGGCGACCATGCTGGCGCGCTATCGACGGTTCCGCCACATCCTCATCTTCGAGCGCCGGGGCTGGGTCGATCGGCTCGTGTTCACGCTGTCGTTCGGCGTCCCGCTGATGGCGGGGGTGGCGTCGCGCGCGCTGCTCGACTATCGCGCCGCCGATCTGTCGCTCGAGGGCGCATTCCTCGCCGGCCTGATCGCCGGCCCTTACACCGGGGCGCTGGTTGGCGTGATGGTTGGCACCCCGGCGTTTCTGGCCAGTGAGTTCATCGGCATGCCGTTCGCCGTCGGCGTCGGCTTCGCTGGCGGCGGACTCCGCGAGCTCTGCCCCAAGGAAACGATCTGGCAGTTCTCGCCGTTCGCCCTGCTGGATTTGCCGAAGCACGTCTGGCAGATGATTCGGAAGCTCGAGCCGAATTGGCAGGTCGTCTTGCTGTTCGTACCCGTCGGCCTCGAGCTGCTTCGCCAGGCGCTTGGCACGAAGTTCGGCCCGCACGGTCTGTTCATTCTGGGATCGCCCTCGCCGTGGATGACGGTGCTCGTCGTGCTCGGCACCGTGCTCGGCGTCGCCACGCCTATCAAGATCTGGAACACCGCCCGGATCGAGCACAAGCTGCAGGAGCAGGAAAAGCTGCTGCTCGCGGCGAAGATCGAGGCATTGAAGAGCCAGATCAACCCGCATTTCCTCTTCAACACGCTGACGTCGATCTCGTCGCTGATCCGCTCTCAGCCCGATACGGCCCGCACGCTGATCATCAAGCTGTCGGCGCTGCTGCGTCGGCTGCTGCGCAGCCACCAACACTTCGTGACGCTGCGCGAAGAGCTCGAGTCGATCGACGAGTACCTCGACATCGAGGCCGTCAGGTTCGGACCGAAGCTCCGCGTCAAGAAAGACATCAGCCCCGACACGATGGGCGTCATCGTTCCGAGCATGATCCTGCAGCCACTCGTCGAGAACTCGATCAAACACGGGTTGTCCCGAAAGGTCGGCGCCGGTGCGATCACGATCCGCAGCCGCCTCGACGGGGGCCGCGCGATCATCGAGGTCGAAGACGACGGGATGGGCTTTCTGCTCGAACGGCTCGACGAGCCGATGTCGAGCGGGATCGGGCTCGCGAACGTTCGCGAGCGGCTGGCGGTCGTCTACGGCACCGCCTACCAGCTCACGCTGACGAGCGAACCGGGCCGGGGAACGAGCGCCCGCATCGAAGTGCCGCAGCTCATCTCGCTCGAACAGAACACGGCATGATCGCGCTGCGCGTCCTCGTCGTTGACGATGAGCAGCTCGCGCGCGAGGAACTGTGCTACCAGCTCGAGCAGATGGCCGACATCGAGATCATCGGGCAGGCCACGAATGGACTCGAGGCCCTGAGCGCCATCGATCGGCACGAGCCGGACCTCGTCTTCCTGGACATTCAGATGCCCGGCCTCGGGGGGTTCGAGGTCGCCCGCCGGCTCCTCGAACGCGAGGAAGACTCGCCCGCTTTCGTATTCGTCACCGCCTTCGACCAGCATGCGATCGAGGCCTTCGAGGTCAACGCCGTCGATTACCTGCTCAAACCGGTCGAGGCCGCCCGGCTGGAACAGGCTCTGCAGCGCGCCCGAAAACGGGTGGAGACCGACCGCCAGCCGACCGAAACAGGGGGAAACCCGTCGAACGATCAGATAGAACGCATCGTCAAAATGATGGCGGCCAGGCAGGTTCGACGCGACCAGGTGGCCATCAAGGTAGGCGAGCGGCTGATGCTGGTGCAGGCCGACGAAATCATCTTTGCCTCCTTGACCGACGAGTCGATTAACATAGTTACTGGACAGGTAGCAGGGACATCGAACTACCGCACGCTGGACGACCTCCAGGCCCGTCTCGATCCGGACGTCTTCTGGCGCGTTCATCGGTCCCACCTGGTCAACATCAATAAGATCAAGGAGATAGTCCCTTGGTTCAGCAGGAACTTCATCCTTCGGATGAAAGACACGAAGGGCAGCGAGATACCGGTGAGCCGGTCTCAGACCAAGCGGCTACGGGAGTACCTGAAGCTGTAAGCGAGCCGTTCGCCGAAATGGCGTCGACGGCGGAACCGGTCGTCGAACCGGTCAGCGATCCTCCGCCCGGAGGTGAAATTCACATCGAGACCACCGAGGTGACCCCCGAGCCGGTCGTCGATCCGTCGGTCGTCTTCAGGCATCGGGTCAACGTCTGGAAAGACGAGCTGGTTGCCTGGTTCAAGACGCTGGCCTCGGCAGCCGTGTACGCCACCTTGATCGTGACGTTCGGTTTCCAGGTCGCGCGCGTCGAGGGCCAGAGCATGGCCCCGACACTCTCAGATCAGGACCGCCTGATCGTCAACAAGTTCGCCTATCGGATGGGCGCGCCGCGACGCGGCGACATCGTCATGCTCTACTACCCGCTCAATCCGGACAAGTCGTTCGTCAAACGGGTGATCGCGGAAGAGGGCGACGAAGTGCGCATCGTCGACGGCCAGGTGTTCGTCAACGACGTGCCGATGCCGGACGAATTCGTGCCGGCCGAATACCGCAGCCACGACGACTTCGGCCCGACGCGGATTCAGGACGGCTATTACTTCGTGATGGGCGACCACCGGAACAACAGCTCCGACAGCCGCCACTGGGGTATGGTGCCGAAGAAGTACATCATCGGCCGGGTCCAACTGCGATGGTGGCCGATCCCGCACGCTCGCGTTTTCTAACGCTGACGCTCGCGTAATTCAGAATTCAGAATGCAAAATGCGGACACTTCTCATGGCGAACTGTCTGCATTCTGAATTCTGCATTCTGAATTACTGATGTGAGCGACGTCCGCGACCGCTATTCCGAAGTCAACACGGTCCTCTATCGAGTCCTCTTCCTCAACCTGGCCGTCGCGTTCGCCAAGATCGGCCTGGGCTACGTGACCGGCGCCGTCTCGATCGTCTCCGACGGATTTCATTCACTCACCGACTCGGCCTCGAACGTGGTCGCGCTGGTTGGCGTGTCAGTGGCACGGCGGCCGCCGGACGCCGAACACCCCTATGGCCATCGCAAGTACGAAACGATGGCCTCGATCGGGATTCTGATCTTTCTCGTCATCGTGCTCGTCGAGGTCCTGACCGCAGCGGCCGATCACTTCGTCAACGGCGGCACGCCGCGGGTGTTTCCCGAAGGCATCGCCATCATGGCGATCACCCTGGCGATCAACATGTTCGTCGTCTCCTACGAGCTCAAGGAAGGACGTCGGCTGAACAGCGAACTCCTGCGCGCCGACGCCAAGCACACGCGCAGCGACGTATTGACGTCCGGTGCGGTGCTGGGAGCGCTGTTTGGCGTGTGGTGGGGGTATCCGCTGCTCGACCCGATGGCGGCGCTGCTGGTGGCCGGCTTCATCGGCCACGCCTGCTGGAGCATCGCCCAGGAAGCGTCGCGAATCCTCGGCGATCAGATCGTCATCGCCGAGAGCGAGGTGCGCGCCGTCGTCCAGTCGGTGCCGGAGGTGATCGGGTGCGAGAAGATCCGCACTCGCGGCTCAGCCGACTACGCGTTCCTCGACCTGCACCTGTGGCTGCCCGGCGAGACGCCGCTCGAACAGGCGCACGCCACGTCGCATGTCGTAAAAGATCGATTGATGGCGAAGTTCCCGCAGCTGGTCGACGTGGTGATCCACATAGAGCCGCGATGAAGGGCCCTAGGCCCCAGGCCTCAGCAGAGAGACCTGAGGCCTGAGGCCTGGACCCTGAGGCCTGCTAGAGAGCCATCTCGTGCGGCCGGTAGGTCGTGCGGGCGGATTCGCTGTACGGAACCGGACCAACCGTTACACGGACCTCGGTCTGTTTGTGGCGCTCGACCGTGCTCTTCTTGGTACCGCCGTTCTCCTCACCCCAGATCAACGTGAGCTGGTCGCCGACCTTGACGTCGGGATCGACGATGCCGAGCGAGAGCATCGACTGCTCGTTGTAGCTGATGCCGCTGAACATCGAGAGACCGACGATCTTGCTGCCCTTCACGATCGAGTCGTACGAGGACGAGCCGTAGTTCGAGAGCGGCAGGTCGATGTACTTGTAGCGCTCGGCTCCCGGAGTGAACTGCGACGCGAAGATGCGCGCGACGTCTTCGCCGTTCCACACGAACGTCACCTTCCGGCGATGCGGCTCCTTCGATTTCTTCTCGAGCGGCTCGCGGCCGATGAAGTCGTGGTCGAACTTCACGAACGAGCCGTAGCCAAGCTCGTACGGCGTCTGGTAGTAGTCCTCGATGTTGTTCGACACGAAGCTGCCGCCAATCGAACCCGTCGCTTCGTAGCCGGCCGCCGGCAGCCACTCGCGATATTTCTTCATCTTCTCGCCCGAATAGACCGCGGGGAGCGGCGAGGGAATCCAGCCTGATTCCAGCGTGTTGGTAGCGTAGGCGCGGGCGCCGACCTGCACGAGACCGAAGTCCTTGCCCGCCTCGATGATCGCTTCGCGAATCTCTTCGCGCTCGGCGTAGGGTCCCCAGATCTCGAGACCGGGGGCGCCGGCCATGCCGTGGCGGAGCGCGCGGACCTTGCGGCCCTTGACGTTGATGAAATCGAGGAAGAAGAACTTCACGTCGGGGATCGGACCACCGTTCAGACGATCGAGGATCTGCTTGGCGTTTGGACCCTGGACCTGAAAGCGGTAGTGGTTACGCACGATCGCGTTGCCCTTGGGATTCGAAGGCGAACGATCGTCGCGGCGAATCTTGACGTTGAAACCGCCGGTCTCGGCATGGAACTGCACCCAATTGACGGTGGGCGCACGGCCAACGAGATTGAACTCGTTCTCAGCGATGTAGAACATGATGACGTCGCCAATCACGTAACCGTCGTAGCTGCACGGCGCGAACTGCTTCGCACGGCCGGGCTTGTAGCCGGCGAAGCTGTTGGTACCGAGCGACTCCAGCATCTTGAACGCGTCGGGACCCGTGACGAGCAGCTCGGCCATGTGATGCGACTGATCGAAGAGCACCGCCGTCTCGCGCCACGCTTTCTGCTCGTCGCGCCAGTTGGTGTACTCGGAGGGCACGACGGGATACACATAGGCGCCGATCTGCGAGTTCCGCAGCATCTCGACGGGATTCTTGGCGGCCTGCAGTAATTGCTCCAAGCTGTTCTGACTCATAGTGACTTCTTACTCCTCAGCACGCTCCGGCGGGTTAGGTTGATCTGGCGGGCCCGGCTTGCCCAAAGCCCTTAATTATGTCCGCGCTTGTGGGCCTGCGCCAACTGGGGCGGCGGACTGGTCCTTGGGCCTTAGTTCTTGGTCCTCGGGTCCGTCCTCGGTGCTGGGTCCGTCTTGGTCCCTGGTCCTCGGTCCTCGGTGCGCTCACGAAGCGGACCACGGACTACGGACCATCGACGGACCAAGAACCAAGCACCAAGAACCAGGGACTGTTTCTAATGCTGCGGGGCGGGCCGTTCCTGCCCCGCTGGCACCAGCGCGCTTCTGGGCACGTGCCGGCCAATCATCGCCAGCGACAGGAACACCAACCCCATCAGAATCGCCCAGGTCGTGAAATAGGCCGGCGAGCCGCCCAACCCGAGTGCGTAGTTGCCGACGTAGACGGCGAGCACGTTGCCGATGCGGCCGAACGCCACCGCGGCGCCGACTCCGGTACTTCGAATCTCCGTTGGATACACGTGCGCCGCGAGCGCGTACATCGTGGTCTGCACGGCATTGAGCAGTCCGCCCGTGAGCAGGAACATCGCCATCAACGCGAAGGTGTCCATCGGATTGAGCGGAATACCGACCATGACGAACGAACACACCACCGCCAGCGCCGACATCCCGAGCATCGTCATCCGCGAGCCGATGCGTTGAATCAGGAATGCTCCGAGCACGGCCCCGGTGACGCCGCCGATGTTCACCATGGTGAGTCCTCGACTCGCGGCGGGCTGTGCGAACCCGGCGCCCGAGAGCATGGCCGGCACCAGCTGAATGGCCACGTAGTTGACCATCAGGCAGAAGAAGAACGCGCCCCAGAGGCCGACGGTGTCGCGAGCGAAGAAGGGCGCGAAAAGATCGCCAATCGTGGCGCGCTTTCCTGCCGTCGCCGTTGAGGACGACTCTACGTACGTCACATCGTCGGGGATGTTGTGGCCGATGCGCCGCAGGACTCGGTTCAGTTCGGGCCACCGGTCGCGATGCTGGGCCATGAAGCGCGGCGACTCGGGAAGCACCTTCCACAGAATGACGGCCAGCACGAGCGGGATCGCACCGCCGATCTGGAACAGCGATCGCCACCCGTACGCCGGAATGATGCGGGCGGCCATTTCCGCCGCGACGAACCCACCGAGCGGAATGCAGACGATCGTAAACGTGACTGCCGCGGGACGCTGACGGCGAGGCACGTACTCGGACGCGAGCGTGGCCGCGTTCGGCATCGCGCCGCCAAGGCCGACACCTGCGAGGAAGCGGAGGACCAGGAGTGCCTGAATGCTATCGACGTACGCGATCGCGATCGTCAGAACGGCAAAGGCGATCACGCTCGACAGCAGGGCCGTACGTCGGCCGAGACGGTCGCCCATCAAGCCGCCGAGCAGCCCGCCGATCATCATCCCGAATGGGCCCGCTGCCAATGCGTTCACGAACGCGGGACGGGGCTGCCCCCATTCCTTGATCAGCGTCGGTACGGTGTTCGGCAGCAGCTGGTTGTCGACGCCATCGAGGATGATCGTCAGCGCCGTGCCGAAGACCAGCAGCTTCTGGTAGCCGGTCCAACGCCCTTCATCCAGTACCGCCCCAACATCGACAGTTTTCATAAGGCGCGAAGTATATCAGCCAGCCACGCGCGGCTGAATCAGTGAAGACGGCGAAGAAACCCGTCGATCGCTTCGAGCATCTCGTCGCCGATCAGCAGGGCGTCGTCGTTGTGATCGGCCCCGCGGATTTCGACGAAGGTCTTCGGTGCGGCGACGATGTCGAAGAACTGCCGCGAGTCGTCGATCGGCACAATCGAATCACGAGTCCCGGCGATCACGAGCGTTGGCGATCGAAGAAGGGGCGCGCGCTCGATCGACGCGAAACGGTCACGAAGCAAGAGCCGGACGGGCAGCAGCGGATAGTGATGACGGCAGATGTCGACGAGCGACGTGAACGGCGAGCGCACGATCAGCGCAGCCGGCGGACGCTCGACGGCGAGCTGGACGGCGACTCCCGATCCGAGCGACTCGCCGAAGTAGACGAGCCGATCCGGATTCACGTCCGGCCTGCTGAGGAGATACGCCAGCGCCGCTCGGGCATCGGCGACCAGTCCCTGCTCGCTTGGAGCGCCGGGGTTGCCGGCGTAGCCGCGGTAATCGGTGAGCAGGACCTGAAAGCCGCGGTCACGGAGCGCCTTCGCCAACGGGGCGCGGTACGCGCGATTGCCGGCGTTTCCATTGAAGACGAGGACCGTGAGGTGTGGCGCGCCGGAAGCGGGAACGAACCACGCGGTCAACCGCAGTCCATCGCCGGTAGCAAACGACACGGGTTCGGCAGACGTGAGGCCGACTTCGCCCGGCGCCGGCAGCTGCGTCGACGGAAAGTAAATCAAGCGACGCTGCGTCACCCACACGAAGACCAGGAAGGCGGCGGCGACAGCGAGCAACGTGACGGCCGCCTTCATCTCGCGATCATACCGGCGGGTCGCCGCGACCGCATATCATGGCGGTGACGTGACCTCGGCGGCACAGCTGCTCCTCTCGATCTTCGTCGCGGATCTTTTCCCCGTATTCGCCATCGCCGCAGCCGGTTTCCTGCTCGCACGGTTTCTCGGTGTGCAGGTGCAGACGGTCTCGCGGATGACGTTCTACGCGCTCGCACCGGCACTGGTGTTCACGATGCTGGTCACATCGAACGTCGAGGCGTCGCAGGTCGGCCGGATGGTGCTGTTCTATATCCTTGTCGCGGTTACGGCCGGTGTGATGGCGCGGCTTGTCGCGATTCCGCTCAAGCTGGATCGCCCTTCGCTCAGC
>Ga0111539_10001397_pt1 | contig 32129 bp, 22 predicted proteins | sample RhiMethybrSRZTD1_FD_79667 | JGI IMG/M metagenome (GOLD analysis project Ga0111539, IMG submission 79667) | Populus rhizosphere microbial communities from Tennessee, USA - Rhizosphere MetaG P. TD hybrid SRZTD1 (version 2) (version 2) | ecosystem: Host-associated > Plants > Roots > Rhizosphere >...
ATGGTGCGGCAGCAGGAATGTATATTATTGAAGCAAGACAGGCAGGATTGAGCGACAAGGCAACGATAAAAGTTATTAAAGTGAATTAATCGAACAAACCAAAAGCGTAAGACCATTCGTGTAAACGGATGGTCTTTTTTTTTAAAAGTGTCTAACCGCAGACCTGCCTTCCGGCAGGCAGGGATGCTAAGAGACAATAAGATTCGCTGAGACAATTGCAAACTATTCCCGCGTTCCTCTGCTTCTTTGCTTCTCTGCGATTAATTCTGGCGTTGCGAAGATTCCCCGGCAGGCCGAAGCAATCCAATCGTAACTATACTATAACCTGTCAATTTCTTATAATAAAAAACGCGTCATTCATTCGTTTTTCTGAATATTGATTTTTATTTTTATGACTAAGAATACGACCCCAACCATCCTCTAATTAATCTCTCATTTAAGTCAGTTTTCCTTATTCCGCGCCTGCGCGAATTGCATACGTTAGATCGCGGGGAAAGAAGAGAATTTCCAAATCATTTATTAAGTCCATCGATGATTGCCCCCAAGCTCCTGGATTTTCCGTTTGACAAGTACGATCCCACCCTTATTTAAATTAATAGCCCAGCGCTATCCTTACCCGCTTTTAGTAATCGCTAACAGCTATTGTTGTTAGTTGCTCTTGTGCGTCATTAATATTCAACGCGCAATTCTGCAACAATACTGCTTGCAATCACCCATGGAACCTTTTAAACTATATAATCATGAATCGTACACTAAGTAATCAACAAGTGAGCCCGGCCTCGTGTGCCTTGTCCCCTACGACACCACCCCCGGGATGGCATCCGCTATTTGCGCGGGCCTTAAACAACCGACTACTTTTATTAATAGTTACTCTCCTGTTTTTTTCAGGCGCATTTGCACAAACAACTACTACTTTTCCAGCGGCGAGTGCCTGTACCTCGAAGGATCTTGAGCTCGTGGGTGCGGCACTTACCGGCGGCGATCCATGTAACTCGTGTGAGCCTAATACTACCATAACGAGAACGTTGACGCTTTCTATTAATAATACCACGAAATCAACAAGAACATCATTTGCGTTTTGGGGTACTTTAGAACGGACGGATGCAAACGGAAATGTAACTACGACACCTATATCTGGCTGCAATGGTCCGATAGAAAAAGGGATTGTCAACAGCCTTAACTATGGACAAGTCACTTACACTTGCGGTGATGCTATAAAAATCAAAAACTTAATGCTGGCATGGACAGATGCATCAGACAAAAGCACGTGTGGTTCCATAAATTCCGCTACTATTAATCCAAAATGCGGAACGCTGCCAGAGATTGTTGTGAACGTGGGTGTGAATGGCAACTTAACGCAAAATAATTTGACTTGCTTTGGAGCCAACAACGGCTCTATAAATCTGACTCCATTCGGCGGCGCCCCACCTTATACTTTTTCCTGGACAGCGAGTGGCGGCGGTGTTGTTCCTACCGGTAAGTCTGCCATGGAAGACCTCACTGGTCTTGTAGCAGGTACATATACGGTTACGGTCAGGGATAGCAAGAATTGTTCGGTGATTAAGAGCAGAACGATAACCGGTCCCACAGCAGGCCTAACACTGGGAACATGCTCCAAAACTGATGTAAGCTGTAGTGGCAGCAGTAACGGATCAATAATCGCCGGTGCTGTTAGCAATGCTTCAGGTACGCCTCAGTATAGCTGGAAAAACGCGTCAAACGTGTCAGTAGGTACTACAGCCAGTGTAAACGGCTTAGCTGCCGGCACCTATACGCTGACCGTAACGGATAATTGTTCATCAGCGACCTGTGCTGTAACTGTGATGGCCCCGACTCCTCCCTCAACGCCATATGTTGTTATCAGTAAATATCCTGATTGTTCGTCTGCGGAAGGAACCCTGCAGGTAAAAGTAAACGCCAATACAAACTACAGCAGCGATTATGAATTCAGTTCTGATGGAGTAACTTTTGTCAATTCAAATGAGTTTTCATTTATAGCAGGCCAGGGATACCAGGTTTATGTAAGGGCAAAGGGAACTACTTGTGCTGCAAGCGCAAGCTGCCCGGCACAGGCGGCCAAGCCATCGTCGGCAAGCACAGTGCAGTTAAGTCCCGTCAAACTTCCTGTAACAGAAATCGCAGATTCAGAATTAAAAATTAAAGCCTATCCCAATCCTTTCAATCAAAAAATAAATTTCGTGGTATCGTCACCGGTATCGGGAAAAGGAAGCCTTGAAGTGTATAACAGTATGGGTCAAAAAGTAAAAACAGTGTACGTAGGCATGATCTCCCGTGGCAGCCAGACTTTTGAACTAAATCTGCCGGCGCATAAAACGTCCAATCTACTTTATGTTTTACGAGTGGGCAATCAGCGGATTTCCGGAAAAATTCTGCAGCTCAATCACTAAAATTTAAGTTACAAGACAGGAAATAGTGTACAGACGATCAGAAGGTGACAGCAATGTCACCTTTTTATTTTAAAAGTGTTGTCGAATCAGGACAATTTTCCCGAAAAGCTTTGACTGTATGTCTATGTCATCTAAGAACGCCAGGTATCAGGAATGATAAATTATATTACAAGCCGGCAAACTAAATAGATTAATAACTGACACCCTTAATAATACCATCATGCCATTTCACAAAGTACAGCCTCTTGTTTTCAAAATAATCAAGCACTGTAGTTTTCTTGTTGACCACGGGCTGGATGTCAAAATCGGTAAATACTTTGTCCTGTTTGTTGCCTAGATTGGAAGAAAGATCTTTTCCATATTTCATTAAGAGACGGGCAAATTTCCATGTTACTTCGTAACCGCGAAAAACCATATCGCTCGGCCTTGAATACATCGTCGAACTAAAGTAAGTCGTTATGCTTTGACTCACCTTATCCATTTTGGCGTTATAAAATGGCGTGCTGTAAATGATCTCGACTCCCTTGAACTCGGGTTTCGAAAAATCCTTTATCGCATCCCATGTGGGCATTCCAACCACAGTTAAGGGATAGTCCTTTGCTACAGATGCAAGCTGAAGCGCGAGGTTCCTGCCAAAATTCATATCGAGGCTGCCTGCTATGCAAAGACTCGTACGCGTCGAATCAAGATAAGGGATCAATTCGTCGGAGGTGACATCCTCATCAACTTGTACATACTTCAGTTTTAGTGGTGAGCCAATTGTAGACTTACTGAAGTCATCAAAAATATTTTTTACTGCATCGTCCGATGTTCCCTTTCTTCTGAAAACGATTATTGGGTGAATCGCATAATTTTTTTGTACGTACCGATAAATGCCTTCGCATTGTGTTTTCAAAGTGGGATTGAGCACAATAAAATAGGGATTGGCGGTTGTGCCGGCATCATTGGGTACGGTAGCATTAATCACCGGCACTTGTCTTTTCAGTGCGGTTTCTGAAAATAACCTTACTTCATTGTTGCTGCAATGCGCAATGATCAGGTTGGCATCTGCGATTTCTGGTCTTGCCAGTTGCTGCTGAATCGATTCCTTTGTGGAACGCGTATCGTAAATAAATATCTCGAGTTCTGCACCTTCTTTATTTAGTGAATCGAGTGCAAGCTGTGCACCTTCATAAAATTCAAGACCCGGGTTAATGAATTTTGGAAAAACATTCTTTGCATACTTGTATTCATTCGCCTGGTCAAAGGCCGAGTCGAGGTATAAGGGGGCAAAAAGGGCAATCTTGTATTTTACATTAACCGAATCTGTTTGGGAAAGCAAAGAAATAGGCAATAAGCAACAGGCTGTCATTGCGAGAGGAGCGAAGTAAGGCAATAGGCAATGAGCAATACGCAATGAGCAACTCCTCGAAAAAAAATTTCTTATGTTATTTCCCCGATTTTGATTCATGTTATGACTGTTTGCCAATTGCTTATTGCCTATTGCCAATTCAAAAATCATTGCCAATTGAAAATCATTCCCACTCAATCGTTGCCGGCGGCTTGCTGCTGATGTCGTATACCACGCGGTTGATCCCTTTCACATTATTTATGATTTCACTGGACACCTTTGCCAAAAACTCGTAAGGCAAATGCGACCAGTCCGCTGTCATACCATCCACACTTGTCACAGCTCGTAAGGCCAGCGTATATTCATAAGTTCTTTCGTCTCCCATAACCCCCACGCTCTTTACCGGAAGCAAGATAGCCCCGGCCTGCCAGACGGTTGCATACAGCTGGTGCTCTTTAAGAGCTTTAACGTATAAATAGTCCGCGTCCTGGAGCAATTTCACCTTTTCGGCAGTGACTTCACCCAATATCCTTATAGCAAGCCCCGGGCCGGGAAAGGGATGGCGAAAAACCAATTCGGGTGGTATACCCAATTCCCTTCCCACTTTTCTCACTTCATCTTTGAACAATGAACGTAATGGCTCAACTAATTCGAGGTGCAGGTGTTCCGGCAAGCCACCCACATTGTGGTGCGACTTTATGGTTACAGAAGGGCCATGCACCGAAACACTTTCAATTACGTCAGGATAAATTGTGCCTTGTCCAAGCAACCCAATGCCTTCAATCTTTTTTGCTTCTTCCTGGAAAATATCAATAAAGAGACTGCCGATAGCCTTTCGCTTTGCTTCCGGATCTTCTTTGCCGGCAAGGGCGTCATAGAATCTTTGTTTTGCATCAATTCCTGTTACATTCAATCCAAGCTGGTCATAAGTTTTCAACACACTTTCAAATTCGTTTTTTCGCAACACGCCATTATCGACAAAGATTCCGTAAAGCCGGTCGCCAATCGCCTGATGGATCAGCGTCGCCGCCACGGTAGAGTCCACGCCGCCACTTAGTGCCATCACCACGTTTCTATCTCCGATTTGCTCTTTCAGAGCAGCTACGGAGTCGGAAATGAAATGAGCCGGCGTCCAGTCCTGCTTACATCCGCATATATTGACCAAAAAATTATTAATGACTTTTTTCCCTTCAGTGGTATGATAGACTTCAGGATGAAACTGTACACCGTACAGTACTTTTTTTGCTGTTCCGTTCTTTTTAAACGCAGCAACGGGTATGCTATCCGTATTGGCTAGCAGCTCAAATCCCTCCGGCAGTTCTTTAATCGTATCGCTGTGGCTCATCCATGCCTGGCTTTTTTCAGAAATATTTTTCAGAAGGGCATCCTGTTTTGTAAGATGTAATTGCGCGCGGCCAAACTCCCTTTTGTCGCTCTTTTCAACTCTGCCTCCAAATCGTTTAGCTGTCAATTGGGCACCATAGCAAATGCCCAAAACAGGAACGCTTTCAATGAGTGCTTCCACATTAACATCCGGGGCTTTTTCTTCATTTACGGAGAACGGGGAACCGGAAAGAATGATGCCTTTTAGGGAAGGTTCAAATTGAACAGGCTTGTGGAAGGGAACAATTTCACAATACACGTTGGCTTCTCTGACGGCACGGGCAATTAACTGGGTATACTGGGAGCCGAAATCAAGGATCAGAATTTTTTCTGTCATGGTGGCGAAGGTAAACAAGGTTTTCGGTATGCCTCCCTCAGTTTTTGGGTTGTTAACCGTAGAGAACAGGGAGGTGAAAAAAAACAAGAATGATGTGCAAAAAAATGCTGAAGATTGTAACCCGGCAAAAAAATGAGTAGTCAAATATTAAAAGACCGCAATAATTGCCGCAATTTTGCCCACACCAAAAACCAGGAATCATGAAGGCATTCTTTTTACCAATCTTGCTTACGGCTTCACTATTGTCATCGTGCAGTTATTTTGGAGGCAAACGCATAAGGGGCAACGGCAATATTACAACGAGAGAGCATCGGACCGGGGCATTTCATAGTGTGGAAGTGAGCGGTGCCATTCATGTTTATGTAAAACAGGATTCATCGATGCAACCTGTAAAGGTAGAAACGGATGAAAATCTGCAGGATCTTGTTGAAATCACCGAAAGCAACGGTGTATTGTATATATCACCAGAGGATCACTTTAACCTTTCCCCGACCAGGGATGTGACTGTATATGTTGCGACGACGCAATTCAGGGGGCTCTCTGTATCAGGTGCCAGCTGGATCCGTGGCGAAAACAAATTAATGTCTAATGAGACCTTTGAGCTTGGAGCCAGTGGCGCATCTGAAATAAAATTAGAACTCAAATCTCCGCGAGTTAATGCAGAAATTTCGGGAGCATCTGATATTACCTTAAGTGGAGAGACCAGGGATCTTAGCCTGCAGGGATCGGGCGCCAGTCATTTTAAATGTATGGACCTGCTTACAGAAAACACTTCAGTCGGTGTTTCCGGAGCGAGTTCCGCCGATGTATTTGCCAGTGTCAAATTGGATGTGGAAGCTAGTGGCGCATCGGGCGTCAAATACCGCGGTGCTGCTGCGCTTACACAGGATGTTAGTGGTGCCAGCAGTGTAAAGAAGATTGATTAAATAACGCTATTAAACCACAAAGACCCAAAGACACGAAGTTGCACGAAGACAATCTTAGTGGAGCTTAGAGCCTTGGTGTCTTAGTGGTTTCATTGTTAAGAACGCCGGCAGTGTAAAGAAGATTGATTGAATAACGCTATTAAACCACAAAGGCCCAAAGACACGAAGTTGCACGAAGACAATCTTAGTGGGGCTTAGAGCCTTGGTGTCTTAGTGGTTTCATTGTTAAGAACTAGCTATTAAACCACAAAGACCCAAAGACACGAAGTTGCACGAAGACAATCTTAGTGGAGCTTAGAGCCTTGGTGTCTTAGTGGTTTCATTGTTAAGAACTAGCTTAAAAAGGCTATGAACCACCGGGTCTGCAAGACCCGAAGTTGCATTGAGGCAATTCTTTGTGTTCCTTTGTGCATTGTTGGTAATTATAAGAATTCTCCAGGCCAAAATGCTTATGAGTTCCCGCAGAAAGTTTATCAAACAGTCTGCCCTGCTGGCTGCAGGTGGTGTTTTAGCTTCATCGTCATCATTCGGAAATTTCGTTATTGGCAGGAAGCCAAAGGTGATTATCATCGGCGCAGGCTTCGCTGGTCTTTCCGCGGCGCATTTTCTCCTCAAAAAGAAAATTGACTTCATCATACTCGAGGCGCGCAATCGTATCAGTGGCCGCGTATTTTCTCATACAATTGACCCGCAGGAAAACCTTGTGATCGAACTGGGAGCAGAGTGGGTAGGTAATTCTCATTTGCGACTGCAGAACCTTTGCAATGAATTTGGTCTTGAATTACAGAACAACCAGTTTGAATCTCATCTTATCTACCAGGGCAAGTACTATCGAAACAACGAATGGGATTACAGCAAAGAATGGAAAGCCAAATTTCAATCAATCCTAGAAGGATACGATAAACTGACGCAGGCGGACAAGGTAAAGCTGGATAAAATGGATTGGTGGCGCTTTTTGGTAAACAACGGTTGTGAAGGCCGTGATCTTGATTTGCGCGAATTGCTGGATAGTACTGATTTCGGCGAAACGATACGCAGCGTGTCTGCCTTTGCCGCGCTGGCTGAATATGCGGAAAGCAGTGAAAAGAATGAAATGGATTTGAAAATTAAAGGTGGTAACAGTATGCTCGCAACCAGAATGGCCGAAAAAATAGGTGAGGACAAAATAAAGCTGCAACATAAAGTGCAACGGATCGTGCAGGATAAACTGGGCGTAAAGGTTTTTTGTGACAATGGTCAATCGTTTACAGGTGATAAGATCGTTTGTACCGCCCCGACACTTGGCGTAAGAAAAATAAAATGGGAGCCGGTACTTCCCGCTGACCAGGTAAACGCCATGAATGAATTGCAGTATGCCCGAATTAACAAAAATCCCCTGCTTTTCAGGGAGCGTTTTTGGAAGGATGAAAGTTTTGATATGGTTACTGATCAATCACCGCATTATTTTTATCACGCTACCAAAAACCAACCATCGCAAAAAGGCGTTTTGATCTCCTATACAATCGGCGAAAAAGCTGCTGTCGTGGCCAATCAAACCGATCAATGGAAGGCTGGCATGATACAGCAGACACTTCAACCTTTTTTTGGCGATGTTCAAACATTGCTTGAAAAACAGGCAAATTATTATTGGGGCAATGATGAATATTCCCGCGGTGCCTATGCGCTTTATGGCAAAGGCCAATGGTTCCGGGTAATGCCTGCCCTAAAATGTTCGCACCTCAATACCCATTTTGCAGGTGAGCACCTTGCCGACTGGCAGGGCTTTATGGAAGGTGCAATCAATACAGGCGAGGAGGCAGCAGGCAAAATTTGAATCCCCGGCTGATCATCGCTATTGGCCACTAAATAGTAAAAGTCCCATCATCAATAGGAATTTTTTGCAACAGCCGATAGAATTTACCATGATGATTCGTTAGGAAATACTTTCCTTTTGTTGTAGTTTTATACGCAACATCAGGTTTACGGTTGATCATTGTCGTAGTGAGACGTGTCACCGCCCCCTATTTCTAAATCCTGGTCCAATAATCCTTTTAATGCACCATGCAGTAATTACTGCTCCCACTAAATTCATTCCTTGAAGTCCTGCCGATTTCTTTTTGTTAGCCTGCTCTGATTACTATTTTTTTCTAAAGACAATGATTATGAATCGTAGGACGTTTCTTATTGCAGGAGTTGCTGCTACTGCTGCTATCACAATTCCGATACTGAAGTGCAGATCTCATACTTTTTTGACCGATAACCCGTTAATGCGACCGTTGGTCCTGGCTAATTTTTGCGACGCCAAGACCATAAGGGAAATAGGTGATTCCTACCGGGCGCAGGTTCCCGCAGAAAACAGGCTGGAAAAGCTAAGGGAGTTGTTGCTTACGGACGAACAGGGAAGAAAGTCCGATGCGCCGAATGATGACTCGATCAGCGAAATGTTGAATAAAAAAGTGAACTGCGAGTTTAAAGAAGGCAAAATCGTGGTCGAGGACGGATGGGTATTATCAAAAACGGAAGCACGACAATGTGCACTTTATTCGTTAGAAGGTTAAATCAAACATCCTATGCATACTGATGCCCGTTCACTCGACGACCACAGCACCATTGAAGGTGATATTTGTATTATTGGAGCAGGTGCCGCCGGCATCAGCGTGGCTCTTGAATGGATACTTTCACCTTACAGGATAATATTGCTCGAAGGCGGTGGATTTGAGTACGAAGCACGAATGCAGGAGCTATACCGTGGTAAGACCACAGGTCAACCTTACTACCCCTTGCAGTCAGCACGCCTGCATTATTTTGGCGGTACAACCGGTCACTGGGGCGGTATGTGTTCGGTTTTTGATCCTGTTGCGTTCAAAAAAAGAGACTGGATCAGCGACAGTGGCTGGCCGTTCACCCAGGAACATATGATGCCGTATTATGAAAGGGCCCATTCGAATCTTGACCTCGGCACCTGCGATTTCAGCCTTCCCAGCTGGCAAAAGAAAGATCCTTCCCTGGTTCCCCTGCCATTAAATAAGAACGTATTCTGGAGCAAACTTTGGAGATACAGTCCGCCAACACGGTTTGGTGAAAAGTATAAGGACCTCATCATAGATTCAAAGAATATTCACCTTTATACATATGCTAACGCGGTCGACATAAAGGCAAACGACAATCTTTCATCGGTCAGTGAAGTCACCATAAAAAATTACACCGGCAAAACTCATAAAGTGATTGCCAAACATTTTGTAATGGCATGCTGCAGTATTCAAAATGCCCGGCTGCTGCTTGCTTCAAATACGCAGGCGCCTCAGGGATTGGGCAACGACCGTGATGTGGTGGGAAGATATTTTATGGAGCACGCAGAAGTGAATTCAGGTGAGCTATGGTTGAACGAGAAAAGTTCCTTAAAACTTTACATGCTGCAGCCGCCGAAAGTAAAGGCTGAGCTTGCCATGACTGCCAAAAAGCAGGCGGAATTCAAAATTGCCAATGGAATAATCGGACTTTCTCCACTAGTAACAGCACGGAAAATTCCGCCGTTTATAAAAACGTGGGCAAAAGATGATCCGCGCGAGAACCTTAAAGATATTTCAGCAGCATATGAAAACGCCAAGGAAAGCAAGATTTCCCGTTTTCTTAATTCCAAAATGTATAATTCTTTCGAACTGGTGACCAGGCTCGAACAGGTTCCTAATCCATCGTCGAGAGTGACACTGGATACAGCAAAAGATGAGCTTGGAATGCCAAGAGCCATTTTAAACTGGCAGTTCACTCCACTCGAAAAAAGAACGCTCCGGAAAATCTTTGAAGTGCTGGGACAGGAAGTGGGCATTGCGGGTATTGGAAGAGTGAGACTTCTGGAATGCCTGCGCGATGAAAAGGATGAGTCAATGCCCGACAATACAAGCGGAGGATGGCATCATATGGGTACCACCCGGATGAGTTCAGACCCTCACAAGGGGGTTGTGGACGCGAATTGCAAAGTACATGGAATCGATAATTTATACATAGCCAGTTCATCTTGTTTCCCAAATGGCGGCGCAGTGAATCCCACACTCACAATTGTTGCATTGTCCATCAGGCTTGCTGACCATTTGAAGGAAAAAATGAAATTCGTGTAACTGATAATTTTTATTTCATTCGACGTTCCCGCAATTGATTGCGGGTTTTTTTTGCAACTCTAATAGGTTTTGTACGTAAACCCGGTCGTTTCGCAAAACTTTTCAGATTCCATTTGCAATCGTAACTTTTCAGAAATTTTAATCCATGCGTTCAGTCGGCTTTTATGCAATACTCATAGCAGTATTGTTTTTTTCTTTTTCAGAATTGAAAAACAGCGATGATCCAAAAACACTTGAGATTGGGGCCAAAGCCCCTGATTTTAAATTGCCGGGAATAGATGGAAAGACGTATACGCTGGCATCATTCAGCAAGGCAAACATCCTGGTAATTGTATTTACGTGTAACCATTGTCCAACGGCCCAGGCATATGAGGACCGTATTATCAAATTGACAAGCGATTTTAAGAGCAAGGGAGTTGCCCTGGTGGCCATTAATCCTAATGACCCTGAGTCTGTCAGGCTTGATGAACTCGGATATACCGACATGGGTGATACATTTGAAGAAATGAAATTGCGTTCGAAACACAAGCAATACAATTTCCCTTATTTATATGACGGCGCTACTCAAAAAGTAGCTAATGCGTATGGCCCGGTGGCAACTCCGCACGTTTTTATTTTTGACAAGGAGAGAAAGTTGCGGTACCAGGGACGAATTGATGATGTGGAGAAGCCGACAAAAACACCGGTCACCCTTGACACCCGTAATGCGATTGAAGCGTTGCTTGCAAATAAAGAGGTACCCGTGAGCAGCACCAAAGTATTTGGCTGCTCCATTAAATGGGCCAGCAAGAAATTACATAAACAGGAAGATGATTGGGTCAAAGAGGCTGTCGAATTAAAAACAATAGACGAGGCAAGTATTAAGGAATTGCTGAAAAACAATTCGGATAAATTGAGACTGATAAATGTTTGGGCGACGTGGTGCGGTCCCTGTGTCACCGAATTTGGAGACCTGATGGACATATATCACATGTATCGTGGCCGCGATTTCGAGTATATCAGCATCAGCGCTGACGATCCGGCAAATAAAGAAAAAGTGTTGAAGTTTTTGCAAAAGAAGATGGCCTCCTGCACTAATTATTTATACGACAGCGATGATAAATACAAACTCATCGAAGCGATTGACCCCAAATGGCCGGGCGCATTGCCTTACACGGTTCTCGTAGAACCGGGAGGAAAAATCGTTTACGGGAAGCAGGGACGGATTGATCCTGCGAATATGAAGAAGACGATTGTTGAGAACAGGCTGATCGGACGATACTACTGAACAGTGCCTTTCGTTACAAATTGACATACTTCACCGTGATGGTGATATCCCTGTTCCTGCCTTTATCATCGGTGCACGAAATTTTCACCGGTCCTTCGTCCGGGACAAAAAATTGCTTTTCTCCGGCATTGCAGCTCTTATAAAATTGATTGTTGACATACCAATAAACCTTGCTTACATCATTCGCCGTTTTAGAAACCAGCTGCAATGGCTCCGGGTCATTTTTATTGATGAGGTACTCGGTGTTATTCGACGGTGATACGATAACAGGCGCATTCCCTTTAAAAATCAGTTCACAGTCCGGATTATGTGGCGGGATCTTTTGGTAAACAATTCCGTTTTCTTCATACCATGCCTGGATATCGGCTTCCGCGATTTTATACCACTTTTTTTTGTACCCGCTTTGCGGGACACAGCTCTTGCAATAAGATATTTTTTCATCGGCGCTGACCATGATTTCCTGTTGGTTGTTGCAGGTTTTTGTTGATGAAACCAACGGAATAAAATAATCAGTTATCAAACTTGTGCAATGACCGGAAGGCAATAAACCTGTTTCGCTGCACACCTGCCGCATATCACAATCTTCAGGTTGGTGAAACCAATCTTTATCATTGTCGTAGTCGATCGTATTAAAGATTCTGAACAGGAGTGGCGTTGCTATGTTTGCTCCACTGAGATCCGCAACTCCCACGCCGGAAAAATTACCTATCCATACTCCAACTGTATAATTCTTGTTGTATCCAATACTCCAGGCATCACGTCTTCCGTAACTCGTACCAGTCTTCCATGCTATTTTAGGCATCCGTTCAGTGGCTGACCAGTTAAGGGGAAAATCGGGGCGATTTATTTTGGAAAGCATTTCATTTATCATGTAAGTAGCTCCGGGGCTTGCCACGGTTACTTTCGGACGGATGCTGTCATCCTCAACATATAAGGGCGAAATGTAAACGCCTTCGTTAGCAAAGGAGGAAAATAATGCCGTCAGTTCTTCGAGCGATGTGCCACAGCCGCCTAAAATCATGGAAAGCCCAAGTTTTCGTTGATCTTTTTGAATTTGCCTGAAATTGCATGCAGATAATTTTCGAATCAATTTTTCATGCCCCAATTGCCTCAGGCTTTTTACGGCAGGGATGTTCAGCGAATGTTCCAGCGCAAACTCTGTTGTGACCAAACCATTAAATTTCTTATCGTAGTTCTCCGGCGCATATCCTTCGTAGTTGACCGGCACGTCCGGCACGACAGTTTTTGGTGTCAGCAGTCCTTCGTCAAAGCACATAGCATAAAGCAATGGTTTGAGCGTGCTTCCCGGTTGACGTATGGCGGCGGCACCGTTAACCTGGCCACCATCAGTGGTATCGCTAAATCCCGAAGAGCCGAGATAGGCGATCACCTTATGTGTTTTATTGTCAATGATCACGACAGCGGCATTTTTAATGTTGCGCAAACGTTGCGCCCGTACGTAATCTTCGACAATCTTTTCAGTTTTCAATTGCGCATTCAGGTCAATATTTGTATGGATAAGATAGCTGCCTTGTTTTTTGAGTTTATAGGACAAATGCGGGAGATAATGCGGTACCACGTTTCTTTTTGCTGTTAAAGGTTCGGCGAGTGCATCTTCAATTTCCTTTGACGTAAAAACTTTTTCTGCTGCAAATTTTTGTAACCATCGGTTTCGTTCGGCAATTATAAGGTCATTGTTTTTCCCGATTACCAGCGATGAAGGCCGGTTGGGAATAATGCTCAGCGCTGTTATTTCTGCAAGCGATAAATGATCCGGGTTTTTCCTGAAATATAACAACGACGCTGCTTTTACGCCCTCGATATTGCCACCATAGGGAACGAGGTTCAGGTATAATTGAAGGATTTCATCCTTGGAGTACTTCCATTCTAGCTGCAATGCCCTAAAGCTTTCCCTGATCTTGCTCCAGATGTTCCGGTCACGGGGCTCCAATGCTCTTGCTACCTGCATGGTGATGGTGCTAGCGCCGGAGGTACGTTTTAATCGAAATATGTTTTTGACAGCCGCTCTTGCTATAGCTGCCGGATTTATTCCCGGGTGCGAATAGAAATATTTGTCTTCTTTGGCAATGATCGTTTTGCTAAGCAGCGGAGAAATTTCATTGAGCTCAGTCTTCATCCGCCATTTTTCATCTTTAGTAAGGTAAGCGTTGATCAGTTCTCCTTTGTTGTCAGTAATCAGCGTGGAATATTCAATGTCATCGGGTAGTGGCAGGAGAATATTTAGTATCAAGAACAGGACAAACAAAAACACCACGGTTATCCCTGACCATCTGAGGACCTTGAGTAGTCGTTGTTTGGTGAATTTTAGTTTCATGTTATGGATGCTGTAAGGGGTGCCACGGCTCAAAGCCGTGGCACCCCTCTTTCAAAAAAGGTTCTCCACATCAAGATCACTAATAAGCCGGTAAGAATCGTCGTAAAACGTGTCGAAATTTAAATCTAATAATTGACTGGCAAGCTCTTTATTACACATCGTTTCACTTCTGTTTCCACAATAGTCATTAAATGAAGAATATTCCCAGTCTTCCATTCGTTTTACGAGTCCCGCTTTCATCGGATTTTGATGAATGTAGTTCATACAAATATAACCGTAGTTGTTGCTGCCTTTAGCGAGGCATTTGGCTTTGGTGTTTTGTTGAAAAAGAGAACCTGTTGTTTCATTCTGTTTATTTATAGCCAGGGTGTAAGAGCTTAACAGTATTCGTACTGCCTCCGAAAGAACGTTTTTTTGTTGGTTAGCAATTAGCCTGGTGCCTATTGTTCTATTGTCTGCATTAATTAATAAATGAAAATGATTCGGCATGAGGCAATAGGCGAGGATATCGCATTGTGGCATAAGAAAATTTCTGACCTTCTTTAAAAAGAAGACGTAGTTCGCGGGTTTGAAGAATATCTTTTGTTTGTTGTTGCCCCGATTGTAAATATGATATAATTCGTCGGCGAAGAATTCCATAAATATAATTGCGAAGATATAAAACAGGGGTGCGACGGTTTCAAACCGTGTCACCCCTTGCTTCACTTAACAAATATTTATCTATAATAATTTGTCGGGTTCAGAATTACGATGCAATTTTCTATTCAAATTCCCACCAACATTTATGGATTACGCAGAGATGCCCCGGGTGAACAAGGATATACCTCCTTAGTTATTTTCCTCTATATATTTCAGCGGCACATTCTTGTGTAAAAAGAATGAGCAACCAAATTTTTTGGTTCATTGAATTTCTTTACCTTCTCATTACTAACAGGACCGATTAACTAATAACCTTTATGCGTATCAATTCATTACTTGTTCCGCTGATAGCCGGAACATTTTTTTTAGCTGCCTGTAGCCGAAGATCAGTAAACCTTTCTTATACTAATGCAAAGGGAGAAGTACCGCAGCTTGGCAACCTGGTTTTCAGATTTAACCAAAGTATGGTGGCGGATTCTATGCTCAATGCGTGGGATTCTACGGAATATGTTTCTTTCGAACCTTTGATAAAAGGAAAATTTCGCTGGGAAGCGCCGGACCAGCTTGTGTTTTCTCCATCACAGCCGCTTGGTCCCGCGACAGCTTATAAAGCAAAAATCAAAAAAGCAGTTCTCCGGTTCAGCAAATATGATATTGTCAAAGATGCCGACGATATTGAGTTCCATACCCCGGATCTTACGCTTGACAATTCACAGATAACGTGGATTGGAGAGTCCGGTACCTCCGCCTTACCCCAGGTAGATCTGTTCTTTAATTATCGTGTAAATCCTGCCGACCTGAAAGAGAAATTGAAGTTTGACATCGATGGAAAGGATGCAGGCTACACGATGATTACGGCCTCGCCGGATAACAAAATATCAATTCGGCTCACAGGTATCAAAACTGAAGACAAGGACCTGAATGCAAAAGTAACTATTGATAAAGGTCTTAAACCTGAAAATGGTATGCACAGCACGCCAGAAGCCATTACAACCACGCTGTCCGTTCCGTCACCTTATGTACTTTCCATTCAAAATGTCGAATCGCAGCACGACGGGTTGGAAGGTGTAATCACCGTGGTAACAAGCCAGCAATTAACCGGGGAAGGTTTAAAGACATTGGTCAAATTTGATCCCGGCGTGACTTTTACAACTGAGTTAAGTGAAAATGGGTTTACAATCCGTAGCGACAAATTTGATGTTGAAAAAAGTTATGCGCTCACGATCGTAAAGGGTTTAAGAGGAAAGATTGGCGGTGTGTTAAAGGAAAATTTTGATGGCAGTATCGCCTTTGGGGAGCTGCAGGCTAATATCAGTTTTACGAATAGCAAGGCAATATATCTTTCAAAGAAGGGTAGCAGGAATATCGAAGTACGCATTACAAATGTGCCCAAGGTGAAACTGATTATATCTAAGATTTACGAGAATAATTTGTTGTTGGCACAGCGCTATGGATACTCTCCCCAGGAATCAAGAGCTTCTTATGCGACCTATAACGATAATGATGGAGAATACTATTATGACGAAGAAAGCGGTGATGCGACGCTTGGCGATGTGATTTATGAAAAAGAAATTGACACCCGCTCGTTGCCCAAAAGCGGGGCAGGCAGACTTTTGAATATCGGACAATTCGAGGACCGGCTTCCCGACTTTAAAGGAGTCTATCACGTCATGATCCGGTCAGGCCAGGATTATTGGGTCAGGGACAGCCGTTATATTTCATTGTCGGACCTCGGTCTCATCGCTAAAGAGGGACAAGACAAGATTTATGTTTTTGCAAATTCGATCAAAACAGCTTTGCCGGTTGATGGTGTGAACATTGCCGTGTATGCAGCAAATAACCAGTTAATCGGAAACGGTGCGACAAACGGCGAAGGTGTAGCAGAAATCGCCTATTCAAAAAACGCCTTTGCGGGATTCAGACCGGCGATGGTGATCGCTAAGACTGCCGATGACTTTAATTATCTCCCCTTTAATAATACAAGAATAAATACATCAAGGTTTGAGGTTGGAGGCAAGCGAACCAATGCTTCAGGGCTGGATGCATTCGTGTACGCAGAAAGAGATGTTTATCGCCCAGGCGAGAAAGTGAACTTTTCTGTTATTATTCGCGACAGGCAATGGAAAGCTCCCGGCGACATTCCCTTAATAATGAAATTCCTGATGCCCAACGGGAAGGAATTAAAAACTTTTAGAAAAAATTTGAATGAAGAGGGATCGCTGGAAGGAAGTGTTGACATCGCTTCATCCGCTATAACTGGTGGATATTCCCTGGAAGTTTACACGTCAAACGAAATTTTACTGGCATCAAAGAATTTTTCAATTGAAGAATTTGTGCCGGACCGTATTCGCGTTAATGCGAAGTTGGATAAAACATCTTTGAAACCCGGTGAGTCAGCGATTTTATCCATTAATGCCATGAACTTTTTCGGACCACCGGCTGCTAACCGTAATTATGAAGCCGAGATACAGGTACGACAAAAATCCTTTGTCGCGGAAAAATTCGGTGGATTTGACTTCAGCCTGGCCAACCAATCGAGCTTTTTTGATAAGAAGCTTATGGAAGGAAAAACAAATACTGAAGGAAATGCCACCGAACAATTCGAAGTGCCCGCGACTTACACCAACATGGGAGTTTTGCAAGCCAACTTTTATACTACAGTGTTTGATGAGACAGGACGGCCGGTAAGCCGGCTGGCTTCGGCGGATGTATTTACGCAGGACGTCTTCTATGGTATCAGGTATGATTGGTTTTTTTATTATCCCCTCAACCAGGCCGTCAAATTCGAACTGGTATCGTTGAACAAAGATGGCAATGTTGTAAACTCAACGGCGCGGGTTGAAGTCATCAAGCACGAATACAGAACGGTGTTGTCGAAAAGTGGAAGTTACTTTCGATATGAATCGCAGAAAGAGGACAGGCTGATGATCGAAAATCAAATCAAGGTTGAAGAGAGTAGTGTTTATTCTTACATACCACGATCACCCGGGGATTATGAGCTTAGGGTCTACCGGCCCGGCGCAAACAGTTATGTTAGCCGGAGCTTTTACAGCTATGGAAGCTGGGGAAGCAATAATAATTCCTTTGAAGTAAACAACGAAGGCAATATTGACATCACTTTAAACAAAACAAAATCTTATTTCAGCGGTGAAACAGTAACGGCGCTGTTTAAAACGCCATTTAGCGGGAAGATGCTGGTCACGATGGAAACCGATCACGTTATTTCATACCAGTATGTGGATGTCAGTAACCGGACTGCAAGTCTTGACCTCGAGTTGTCAGGCGTGCATGTGCCCAATGTATACATCACTGCCACCCTCATTAAGCCACACGACGTATCAGATATTCCGTTGACGGTGGCGCATGGGTTCCAGAATGTGATAGTGGAAGAGAAAAGCCGGAAGATCCCCGTACAGATTGTTGCGAAAGAATCCGTTCGTTCAAAGACTAAGCAAATAGTTAAACTAAAAGCGGAACCCAACAGTTTTGTCACTCTTTCTGCTGTCGACAACGGTGTGTTGCAGATAAGTAATTTTAAAACACCCGATCCTTATGATTATTTCTATCAGAAAAAGGCATTACAGGTTACCGCTTACGACATCTATCCGCTGTTGTTCGCCGAAGTGAGGGCAAAGCTCAGCAGCACGGGTGGTGATGGAGAATTGAGTATGGACAAAAGGGTAAATCCGATGCCTGCAAAAAGAATAAAAGTAGTAAGCTACTGGAGCGGCATCAAAAAGACAAATGGAAATGGCGAAGCTGAATTCACCGTAGACATTCCGCAATTCAGCGGCGAGATCCGATTAATGGCGGTATCTTATAAGGGACAAAGTTTTGGTTCAGCCGAAAACAAGATCACTGTTGCGGATCCAATTATTATCAGCCCGGCGCTGCCAAGGTTTTTAAGTCCTGGTGATACGGCATATGTGCCCGTCACCCTGAGCAATACAACCGATAAAATGACAAGCGTGACCGCTACAATCGCCACCGATGGCGGGCTGAAAGTGTCGGGCGGTAATAGTCAGTCAATATCCCTCAATGCAAAAAGTGAGGGGCGCGCTGCATTTAGCGTGGTAGCAGGTCCTACTATTGGCATCGGCAATGTCAGGATCAGTGTAAAGGGGTTCGGCGAAAAGTTTGAAGATGCCACTGAAATATCCGTTCGTCCGCCCTCGACGTTACAAAAGGCAACGGGCAGTGGTACTATTGCCGGTGGAAGCTCACAGAAAATAAACATTGGTTTAAGTGATTTCATTCCGTCAAGCGTTGACTATAATCTGGTCGTCAGCCGGTCACCCGTATTAGAATTAGGCGAACAGCTTCGTTACCTCGTGCAGTATCCATACGGGTGCACGGAACAAACTGTGTCGGCGGCGTTCCCCCAGCTTTATTATGGTGACCTCGCTGACCTGATGCGGCCCAGTAAACAGAATAAGGCCAACGCGAATACAAATGTCCTCGAGGCGATTCGCAAAATAAAAATGCGGCAATTGTACACCGGGGCTGTCACTTTATGGGATGGTGAAGGGGAGGAAGACTGGTGGGCCACTATTTATTCAGCTCATTTTTTATTGGAAGCGAAAAAAGCCGGTTTTGATGTAGACAATGGGTTAATGGAAACCATGTTGAATTATATCAGCAACCGTTTAAAGAACCGCGAGCTCATCACTTACTATTATAACCGTAACCAAAATAAAAAGATAGCACCAAAGGAAGTTGCATATGGTCTTTACGTATTGGCGATCGCCGGGCGCAGTAACGTGCCTGCCATGAATTACTACAAGGCAAAACCGGAAATCCTGGCATTAGATAGCCGCTACCTTTTATCTGCGGCATATGCACTGGCCGGGGATAAGAAATCCTTCGTTTCCATGTTGCCGGCTTCCTTTAGCGGTGAGGAATCTGTGCCTCAAACAGGGGGTAGCTACTACTCAGATGTAAGGGACGAAGCGATCGCGTTGAATTCGTTGATCGAGGTAGATCCAAACAACCCGCAGGTTGGAATAATGGCAAAGCATGTTGGGGACAAATTAAAAACACGACAATGGTTAAGCACGCAGGAAAGAGCTTTTGCATTTCTGGCTCTTGGAAAATTAAGCAGGTCTGCCAATAACTCAAGCGCAACAGCGGAGATTAAAGTAGACGGAAAAACAATTGCTAAAGTTGATGGTGGACAATGGAAGGGCGACAAAGCCGCGTTGAAAGGAACCAACATTGAAATTGCTGCGGGAGGGAGTGGAAGGCTCTATTTCTTCTGGCAGGCGGAAGGAATCAGCAGTACGGGAGGCTATAAAGAAGAGGATAGCTACCTGAAAGTGAGAAAACGTTTTTACGATCGTTTTGGAAATCCAATTGCCGGAACAAGGTTCAAGCAGAATGACCTTGTCATTATCGGAATCACATTGGAAAGATCGTATTCCGGTGTCATTGAAAATGTAGTCATCACCGATCTGTTGCCGGCAGGTTTTGAAATTGAGAACCCGAGAACGAAAGACATTCCTGGTATGGATTGGATAAAGGATGCAGCTACACCAACTGCGCTCGATGTGAGAGATGACAGGATTCACTTCTTTGTAGATGCCAATTATAACAAACAGACATATTACTATGCAGTTCGTGCAGTTTCACCAGGAAATTACAAAATGGGACCTGTAAGTGCGGATGCCATGTACAACGGTGAGTATCATTCATACAACGGCGCGGGAGTAATACATATTAGTGATTAGCCGGTAACGATTGAATGCTAGAGAAAGAGACGGTACAAAAATTCAGTTTGATTTTTGTACCGTCTCTTATTATTTGCAGATATCAGGATTATTCAACGTTCTGGTGATGCAATCGTGACAACCGGTATTCTTGAACCGTATGAAAGCAATTTATTTGTTAACCGGCTCCATAATCCCGGAAGCCGAAAATCCTTCAAAGGATTTATCATAATCAGGTCTGCATTTATTTTTCTTGAAAATTCCAGGGTACTCTTTGCCAGGTTTTGTCCTTCAAGCAAAAAGCTTTGAACGGGTATCGTTGAAATGCTTTGCACCATTTCAAGCGCTGTATCTAAAATATTTTGGTGTTTACTGTCCGCGTGTTTGCGCAGTGACACAAAATAAACAGTTGATTTGAACGCCCTGCCCAACAAGGCGGCGAGGCGGATTTGACGCATGGGCACTTCGCCGTAAACTGGCAATACAATCTTTTTGTAGTGACAAACGAGGCCACCAGATTTAATTGCGAGCACGGGGATATCGGCTTTTTTTGCTAGCCTGCTTATAGATGCTGACGAGATGATGCGGTGAAGAAAATTAAATTTCGACAAGCCGGTCACAACAAGGTCCATTTCGTATTGACGGATGTACTGAAGCAATTGTGTTAACCTGCTTCCCTGCAGCACGCTTATTTCTATTGTGCCTTCGCCACACAGTTGTGTTTTGTACGCGGCTTTGATGTGTTCGAGTTTTTTCAACGCTATTTCCAGGTTACCGTCTCTTAGAAAAAGAGATCGTTTTTTAGCTACGTATACAAGGTGAATGTTGCAATTGAAGCTATTTGAAAGTTCGACTGCTTTGGTTATCGCCCATTTATTTTTATAGGTGAAATCAACTGGTACGAGGATATTGTAAAGCTTGTTGGCCATAGAAAAGGTTTTTACAAGTTATCGGTTTATTGTTCAAGCCAACGCAAGCAATGGTTCGAAATTTCTTTCTTTAATGCAGTTGTCGGCTATTTTCTCAAGCATTTCATCCGTCGTGCAGAACGCCACTCCCCGGCCTGCATACGTAAGTATGCACCGGTCGTCCCTGCTGTCACCTACAGCTATGCAATTCTTCATGTTCACGTTATACCTTTCACATGCATATTGTAGTGCGTTAGTCTTGCAAAATGAATGCCCGCAAACGCTTTCCGGTGATCCGAAGAAGTAAGACGGTAAATTCACCTCACCCGTCGACTTTCCTTCAAAAAACTCCAGTTGATGCGCCAATGTGAAATCAGCTCCTATCTTTTGTTTTACGTAATTCGCGATTAATGTGTAGCTGTGACTAATAATTCCGACCAGGTAACCTTTTTGTTTATATTGCTTCACCACTTCATTGATATGCTCCGCCATCTTCATACTGCCGATGATGTGCAGGAGGTCATCCATTGTTTTGTTCTTCAATAAAAGCCCGATTCGCTTTGTCAGTATGATCGGATCCTTTTCATTGAATCGCAACTCTTCCAGCTTTAGCTTGAACCCGAATGCATCAGCGCACTTATCAATAAAACGATCGATCAATATGGTATCGTCCATATCAAAGATGATCATCTTTTGATAGGATGAGAGCTTTTCGCGCAACACGATATTCATTTCCCGCTGAATCGCTTCCAGGCTGTTGACACTCTCTTTCGTAAGTTCGTCGCTGTGATGCCTCTGGGCCTTGCTGAGAATAGCCCGGGACACTTCCCCACTCATTTTTCCAAGAGCTTCCCAGGGCTTGCTTTTATTCTCGATATACCCGATGTGAATTTCTTTGACCCTGGCTTTCATCAGGTACATATCAATAAGGATGCCTATATCAACGCCGTAATCGTTGAAAAATTCTATTTTGTTGAAAAAGGACTTTTTCCCTGCGACCATTCCGCTCAACGGCTGCGAAAAATGCGATAGCCCGGGAAACAGAATAGCCAGGAGGGGTTTGGCGACCAGCTCAGTCACCCGACCAGCATTTCGAGCGAAGGCCCCTTTCACAAAATCTGCTTCATCCGCGAGAAGCGGTGCGGCCAGGTTTTGAATCGACCCTCCAGGATAAGGGTCTATGTCAGCATCGAGGAAAATAATGAGATCATTTGTCGCTGCTTCGATGCCATCTTTCATAGATATACCCTTTCCCCTCGTTTGGCTGATCACCACTTTTGCTCCTGCTTTTTGAGCGATCGCGGCAGTTCTATCTTCTGACTTATCATCAACAACAATAACTTCGGATACTATAGGGTCGGCAAGGCAAAAATTAATCACCTGTTCAATTGTTTTCTCTTCATTCAATGCGGGAATAACAACGCTGAACATGCTTTCTTATTTAGGGAATCAAGTGATAAATGTGTATATGAACGGCACGAGCCGGGAAATTCAACGAATTGTTTTCAACACTGGCCGACATCTTGCATAAGGTTCAACACCATCGGGCCGGTTTGAAAGGAAGGTCAACCATTATCAGGAAGGTACCCATATTATGGCAAACGTGGAGAGAAAGTTGATTAAAAAATCATTAGGGCCGTAAAAGCCCGTATATGACCGCCGTTTCGAATTAATCGTTCAGGTTAACCAACAAAAAAGTCTGGCAGTTTCGCCAGACTTCAAAAGAATTCGTTCGTGAAAGATTTTTTAATAGTCGCTTCCATATCCGCCGCGATCGCGATTAAAGCCACCGCCGCCTTTGTTGTATCCGCCGCCGCCTTTCTTGTAGCCGCCACCGCCGCCGCCGCCATTGCCAAAGCTTCTCTTCTTGAAGCCGCCACCACCGCCGCCGCCTTCTTGTTTAGGACGACTTTCGGTTACGACGATATTACGGCCGTCGACTTCAGTACCGTTAAGTGCTGCAATAGCTGCCTGGGCTTGATCGTCATTTGCCATTTCTACAAAACCAAAGCCTTTGCTGCGGTTCGTAAATTTGTCGTTAACGATTTTAGCGGAGATCACTTCCCCATGAGCTGCGAATAGGTTGGATAAATCCTGATCTTTCAAGTTCCAACTAAGGTTTCCTACGTAAATGTTCATTTTGAGAGATTTAATAAATAAAATTAAGTGCTAACAGTAAACAGTAACCAATGAACATTTTACTTTATTATCGAAACGTTCAGGACTTATAAAACTGTAAAGAACACCAAAAGCGATACAAAATAACGGATTTTTTTTTGACAAATTGTCAAAAAAAATGTATAGAAGTCGTCCTGGCTCAGCCGTGATGCCAGTAAACAATTGATTCTAAGTAAAAAAAATTCGTCAACTATAAGAAAAGCCCTCAATTTGGAGGACTTTCTACTATTTTTCCATCCGTACAGAATCAACCGGTTAGACCCTAGTTTCCTCTGCTGCCACTTCAAACTCAACTTCGGTTGAATGCCCGTTCCCGAAATCAATAGTTGCCTTATACGTGCCTAATTCCTTTACTTCGTCGTTTATGCTGATCTTTTTACGATCAATTTCATAACCTTTCTGTTCCCGAATTGCACGGCTCAGCTGTAATGCGGTAATGCTTCCGAAAATTTTTCCGCTGGTCCCGGTTTTTGCGCCAAGTTTGAGCGGGCTTTCTTTAAGTTTCGCGATTACGCTGTTTACTTCAGCCAGCATCCTTTCCTCTTTCTTGGCAACCTGTTTCAGCTTTTCTTCCAACTGCTTCCTGTTGCCCGGGCTGTATTCAATAGCGAGTTTGCGCGGTAGGAGAAAATTGCGTGCATAACCGCTCTTCACCTTCACTACCTCGTTAACAGCGCCAAGATTATCTACATCCTGGATCAATATGACTTCCATGATTTTCTTTTTTGTGCTCCACCAGGTGGCGGACTATTTTAAAAGATCTGTTACATATGGCAACAGTGCCATTTGACGGGCTTTCTTGATCGCATCCGAAACCTTGCGTTGGTACTTCAGGCTGTTCCCGCTAAGGCGACGTGGCAATAATTTACCCTGCTCGTTCAGAAATTTTTTAAGGAATTCTATATCCTTGTAGTCGATATAGCGAATGCCGTATTTTTTAAACCGGCAGAATTTCTTTACTCTTTTGTCGCTCTTGATCGCCGTCAGGTATTTGATTTCATTCTTTGCCATTTGTTATACCTCCACTGCTTTTTCAGTTCCGGTTTTTACACCACTTCTCTTTTTGGCATTGTACTCGACGGCGTATTTATCGAGTTTAGTACAAAGGTGCCGCAGCACTGATTCGTCACGAAGAAGCTGGATCTTCAGCTTCTCATTGAAGTCGGATGGCGCAGTATATTCCATTACCCAGTAAAGACCGGTGGTCTTTTTCTGAATAGGATACGCCAGTGATTTCAGTCCCCATGGATTTTCGGCAACAACTGATCCACCGGTTTCGGTGACCAAGGCCGCAAATTTTTTTTGTTCGGCTTTGAATTCCTCATCGCTCAGAACAGGGGTAAAAATCACCATCAATTCGTAATTATTCATTTACGTGTGTTTGTGATTAAAAATGTGTTACGACCGAACCATTTTTGGTTACGGGGCGGCAAAGATAGGTATAAGAAGTTAAATTCAAGACCCGAAGAGTCAACTATTTTAGTCATATCAGGGAAAGGAAGGAAACGGTTAAACCGTTGTACACGAGGTTCATATTTTCGCAACGCCCGGGCGCCAGCCAAGCTTGCAAAAGCCTGATTTGTAGGGAACAAATTTTTGAAAAACCGGTCAGTTGTCAGAAGAGGAAAGCCTGTAATCAATTACCCTTATTTGAAGGTTTTTCTCTCCGTTCCATTCGTTTTCATCGATTTTAAAGACAATGTCTATTGGTTGTTTTGCCTGCAGTAAACCAAACCTGTCGGCCATATTAAATCCAATGCCTGTAAAATTGAAGCTATCCTGGCGAAGCGAAAACCGAATGTGTTGTTCTTTGAGAACCCTGGAATAACCAGTATCGACCACATTTCTTGTAATAAAGACGGGTCTGAGGTTTTCAGGACCGAAAGGTTCCATTTGGCAAAGAATGTTGTAGAAAGGCCAGGTAATATCTTTGAAACTGATTTCCGCGTCAATGACAATTTCGGGAATAAGCAAGTCGGGATTTATCGTTGATGCTACTACTTCTTCAAATCGTAAACGGAAAGCTTCTATATTGGCGGTTTCAAGTGTCATGCCGGCTGCCGCGAAATGACCTCCATAACCCAGCAAATGATCTTTACACGCGTGGATGGCCTCGTAAAGATTAAACCCCGGAACACTTCGTGCACTACCCGCTGCATATTCGCCAGACTGGGTGAGGATGATCGTTGGCCGGTAATATCGTTCAATGACCCGCGAAGCGACAATTCCTACCACTCCCTTATGCCAGTGGGGTTGATATAATACCGTGGATTTGCTGTTTACCCATTCGATATTTTCTTCTATCAGCGCCAATGCTTCCTGCGTAGTGCTGCTATCAGCTTCTTTTCTGTCCGTGTTGTCGCTATGCAGCATTTCAGCATAGTGCAGAGCTTCGTCATAACTTTCGGAGACAAACATGCGAACAGCCTTATTCGCATCATCCATTCTTCCTGCCGCATTTACCCTCGGAGCAATAATGAAAACAAGATTGTTGATGTGCATTGCGCCACGTAAACCACTTAACTGGCTAAGGGCCCGGATTCCAAAATTTGGATTTTCATTTGCTTTTTTCAATCCATAATAAGCCAATACCCTGTTTTCACCGGTGATCGGCACAATGTCTGCCGCAATTGCAACAGCTACGAGATCAAGAAACCTGTGCACTTGTTCCACGGGAAGACTCATGGCTTCAGCAAGTGCCGTTATCAATTTAAAACCCACGCCACATCCGCATAATTCCTTGTATGGGTAGTTGCAGTTCCTTTGCTTCGGATTCAATATAGCATTTGCAGGAGGTAATTCACTATCCGGCATGTGATGATCACAGACTATAAAATCAATCCCTAAACTTCGGGCATAAGTTATCAATTCAACTGATTTGATTCCACAATCCAGCGAAACGATCAGGTCAAAATCGTTTTGTTTTGCAAAATCAATCCCCATTTTACTTACTCCATATCCTTCTTTGTAGCGATTTGGAATGTAATAATCAACATGATCATGGAATGTTTTCAGGAACTGGTACATGCATGCAACAGCTGTGGTACCGTCCACATCGTAGTCGCCAAACACCAGGATTTTTTCATTGGAATTAATTGCTGAAATTATTCGCGCTACTGCTTTATCCATGTCCTTCATGAGCCATGGATCGTGCAATGTGCTTAAGCCTGGCCTGAAAAACTCTTTTGCATTTTCAAAATTGTCAATTCCGCGCTGCGACAAAATTTTACAAAGAACAGGATGAATTTTCAGTGCCTGGTGCAATGAATTTGTTCGTTGCTTATCGTCTGCCTGTATCGACCACCTCTTTTGCATTGCCTGAATTTATTTTCTCAATACTTTCTATCTGTTACATAGAGCACGAGTTCCTCCAATCCCTTGCGGGCCGCGTTATCAGGAAACTGGCAAAGGATGTTTAAAGCCTCTTTCTTGTACTCATTCATTTTTTCCGTGGCATAACCGATGCCCCCGGTTTCATTCACTTTCCTGATAACCCAATTCACTTTTTCTTTATCCTGGTTTTTATTTTTTACAATATAAATGATATCGCGACGCGTTTTCCTGTCAGTATTATTAAGTGTATAAATTAACGGTAGCGTAAGTTTCTTTTCTTTAATATCATTCCCCGTCGGCTTACCCACGTTTTCGCTTGCATAGTCAAAAAGATCATCTTTAATTTGGAAAGCTATGCCGGTTTTTTCACCAAACAGGCGCATTTTTTCGGCGATGGAGTCGTCATTACTCGTGGACCACGCACCTGCCGAACAGGCGGAGGCTAGAAGAGAAGCTGTTTTGTTACGGATAATTTCAAAATATACATCCTCATTTAAGTTCAGCGATCGTGCTTTTTCGATCTGCAGCAATTCTCCTTCGCTCATTTTGCGTACGGCGTCGGATAATATTTGCAGTATGCGGTGGTCATTATGATCAAGGGACATAAGTAAGCCCTTTGCCAGGAGGTAGTCGCCAACTAGAACCGAAACTTTATTTTTCCACAGGGCGTACACAGAAAAAAAGCCGCGCCTTTCGAGCGAATCATCAACCACATCGTCGTGGACCAGGGTTGCCGTATGCAGTAATTCAACGAGCGATGCGGCCCTGTAAGCAGGCTCTGTGATCTCACCGCAGAGCTTGGCCGAAAGTAAAACAAACATGGGACGTAATTGTTTTCCCTTGCGTTTGACGATATACCGCATGATCCGGTCTAATAGGGGCGTTTGGCTTTTTACGGCTTCCCTGAAACGGGTTTCAAAAATTTTTAATTCATTACTTATTAGTCCGACCGGAAGACTCATATTACTAAATGTGGCAATTTACGCCGCAAAAATTTAATCATTGATGCATGCCCAAAAGGGGCATTTTTTTCGACTAAGTAATTGAAAAATAAGATTAACTGAATGAAATAATTTTCACAAAAATTTGGTATTTATGGCTCAAATCCTATTTTTGCTTTTTATTAGGACACGTTTTCACAATTCAATACTTAGTTATGGTAAGCAAAAAGTACACACTTCTGGCAGTGTTTTTCTGCCTTTTGGCATCATTTGGATTGGCGCAAGTAAAATCTTCCGGCGGCTATGATGTGAGCGATTCATCTGTTATTCCGAACAAAAGAATGCCTCAACATACTGAGTTTCTCAACGGAACAAGTGATTATCCTGCGAAGCCCCGCAATCAATGGGAAATTGGCGTAAAGATTGGCGCGACAACAGTAAGCGGAGATGTTCCCGCAATTTTTCCAACGTTTGGATGGGGTTTACATGTAAGAAGGGCACTCGGTTACGTATTTTCAATGCGCCTTGAATACATGAACGGTACGGCGAAAGGTTTGAACTGGAAACAAAATTCTTTTTATCCCGCAAGCACGCCATGGTTTAAAAATGGGTATACCGGTAATATCTACACGAATTACAAATCCAAAATAAATGAACTGTCTTTACAGGGCATTTTTACATTAAATAATATCCGTTTCCATAAGGCGAAAACAGGAATAAACTTTTATGCTCTTGTGGGTATAAGCGGTATGACTTATGACACAAAAGTCAATGCTTTAAATGATAGTGGCGGAAATTACCAGGCCGATTTCAACAGCATCGCGGGAAATAATTACAAAAATCGTAAGGATACAAAGAACGATTTAAAGGACAGGATGGATGATTCTTACGAAAGCCAGGCGGAAACTCATGGCGACACTCGCCCAAAAATGTTCGATGATACATTTAAACCTGCAGGTACATTAGGTGGTGGTATTGCTTATAAGATAAATAACCGCTTCAACATTGCCCTGGAGGACAGAGTTGTTTTTGCAAAGGATGATCTGATCGATGGTCAGCAATGGGCCGAACAAGGCGATCTCACCCGCGATTATGATTCTTACAACTATTTAACCCTTGGTCTTAACTATAACATCGGCCAAAAGGCAGTTGAACCTTTATATTGGTTGAATCCATTGGATTACGCATACAGCGAAATCCGCAACCCACGCCTCATGAGGCTGCCCAAACCAGTTTTGCCTGATGCTGATGGCGACGGTGTTACAGACCAGTTCGACCAGGAGCAAACTCCTGCTGGCGTGCCGGTTGATACTAAGGGCGTAAGCCGCGATACTGATGGCGATGGAGTTCCCGATTCAAAAGACAAGGAATTGATCACCCCAACGCATTGTCAGCCCGTTGATGCTGATGGCGTAGGTAAGTGCCCATGTCCGACTTGCGAAAATTGTCCTGATCTGTGCAAAGGTGGCGGTGGACCTGATTGCGCTACAAAACTGGGCGCTTTACCAAGTGTTTCGTTCAAGAAGGGATCTAACTCTTTGAGCAAAGACAATGAAGCTGTATTGCAGAATGTTGCCTCAAGACTTCGTAATAATCCTGAATGTAAAGTTGTTGTGATTGGCTATTGCTCATCTAATAAGAAAGAACAACAACTGAGCTGGGATCATGTAAATAAGGTGATCACTCACCTGATTGAAAAAGAAGGAATCAGCGCTGACCGGTTCATATTTAAATATGGCGAGGAAGGCGGGGACTGCGATACGGTTGACATTCGCGGTGCAGCTGAAGGTGAAGAAGGACCAAATACAGTGGCCCCTCCGCACCCGAACCTTCGCAAGAAATAATAATTTGGTGATTACTTTTGCTGATAACTAAGCCTCCCGCAATATTGCGGGAGGCTTTTTTTAGATCATGTTCGTGTGGGACAGCTAAATGTCCAGACTTCTCTTTATCAAAACCTTAACGGCCATCCCTTGGCTCCTGATCTTTTTTAAATAAGATTTGTCGGTTATCTATTAACTTTGCACTCCTTTATGCGAAATATCCCGGTTTTAATTGGCCTGTTTCTGCTGTCGGCTTGTTCAAAGAGTATAAGTAAAGTGATGAAAAACCCGGATCCTGAGTATAAGCTCCGGATGGCTGAGAAATATTTTGTGCAGGAGAAATATAGTAAGGCACAGATGCTTTATGAGGATATTATGCCATATTATAAGACGAGGCCGGAGTTCCAGGACATTTATTACAAGTATGCCTATTGCGCGTATAACCAGGCTGATTATTTGAATGCTGAAAATCTATTCAAAACCTACCTGGAAATATTCCCCAATAGTTCAAATGCTGAAGAGATGGATTTTATGAGGGCGTACAGCTATTATAAGCAGTCGCCCAAGGCCGAGCTCGATCAGACGAATACGATAAAGGCAATGGGTATGATGCAGGTTTTTATCAATACTCATCCCGGGTCGGAGAGGAATAAGAAGGCCGCGGATATCATTGATGTATGCAGGGGTAAATTGGAACTCAAAGACTATAGAGGTGCCAAATTGTATTACGACATGGGACAGTACCGGGCAGCAGGTGTGGCATTTACAACATTGCTGAATGGGTATCCTGAATCACCGAAGGCAGATGAGTACAAATTAATGATCATAAAATCCTATTACCAGTACGCAGAAATGAGTATCGAGGAAAAAAAATATGAGCGGTACGAAAAGGTGATTGACGAATGCGAAGATTTTACGGACCGTTTTCCTGATAGTAAATTGAAAAAGGAAGCCGATTACTACCTCAACTTATCCAAATCAATAATAAAAATTTAAAAAATGAGCAAATTAAGACGCCAGCTAAGCGCGGGCATTGCCAATAATGTTGAAACCAAAAGCCTTGACGACCTGAGGAAAAAAACAGGCAACCTGTATGAATCTATCGCAATTGTTGCTAAAAGGGCCAACCAGATAAATATCTCATTGAAGGAGGAGCTGCACAATAAGCTCGATGAATTTGCAAGTCATACCGACAGCCTCGAAGAGATTCATGAAAATAAGGAACAGATTGAAATCTCACGTGCATACGAGAGGATGCCGAATCCCGCATTGCTGGCCACGCAGGAGTTCATGGATGATAAAGTTTACTTCCGTAAGGGAGAGGATCAGTTGTTTGATTAATTCTGATTTGCTCATGAAATATTTGGCGGCCCGGACTTAACCGGGTCGCTTTTGCATTTTATTAACCAATGAGATAATTTTACAGCTGATGACAAAAGGGAAAAAAATATTATTGGGCATTTCCGGCAGCATTGCTGCATACAAAGCAATTTACCTGGTGAGATTGCTCATCAAATCCGGCGCTGAAGTAAAGGTGGTTATGTCACCCTCAGCAAAGGATTTTGTTTCAACCCTGACCTTATCTACACTCAGCCATAATCCGGTGCTTGTCGATCTTTTCGATGAGCAGAGTTGGGCAAATCATGTAATGCTGGGTCGTTGGGCCGACTTAATGCTGATGGCTCCTTTAAGTTGTAATTCGCTTTCGAAAATGGCTCATGGCCAGTGCGACAACCTTTTGTTGGCAACTTATCTTTCCGCAACCTGTCCCGTAGTTGTTGCCCCGGCTATGGATGAGGATATGTGGCATCATCCGGCCACACAGCAAAATCTGCAACGGCTGCAATCTTTCGGCAATACGATAATACCGGTTGACCATGGTGAGTTGGCCAGCGGCTTATTTGGCGATGGAAGAATGGCCGAGCCCGAAGCAATCATTAAATTCCTGGACGATAATTTTTTTTTAGAGCAATCGCTGCGCGATAAAAAAGCCCTTGTAACGGCCGGCCCCACATACGAAGCTATTGACCCCGTTCGTTTTATTGGCAATCACTCATCCGGAAAAATGGGAATAGCTATCGCAAAAGAATTATCTCGCCGTGGCGCCGATGTATCACTGGTGCTGGGTCCAACTTCTCAAAAGATAGCGGCTAATGGCATCCGGTTGATCAGGGTAAATTCCGCCGAAGAGATGTATAATGCCTGTCACGAGGCTTTTGGAAAAACCGATCTGGCTGTCATGTCGGCTGCCGTAGCGGATTATACTCCCGTAAACAAGGCCGCACAAAAAATCAAGAAAGCAGAGAATAATCTTACGCTGGAATTGACCAAAACAAAAGATATTTTGAAGAGCCTTGGAGCCATCAAAACAAAGAACCAGGTCCTGGTAGGTTTTGCATTGGAAACGATGAATGAAAAAGAGTATGCGCAGAAAAAGCTCGTTGAAAAAAACGCCGACCTGATAGTATTAAACTCATTAAATGATAGCGGCGCGGGTTTTGGTCATGATACAAACAAGGTTA
>Ga0111539_10001399_pt1 | contig 32116 bp, 29 predicted proteins | sample RhiMethybrSRZTD1_FD_79667 | JGI IMG/M metagenome (GOLD analysis project Ga0111539, IMG submission 79667) | Populus rhizosphere microbial communities from Tennessee, USA - Rhizosphere MetaG P. TD hybrid SRZTD1 (version 2) (version 2) | ecosystem: Host-associated > Plants > Roots > Rhizosphere >...
ATCGGGACCCTCGAGATAGACGTCCGTCATGTGATGCGACTGATCGAACAGCGCACACGTCTCGCGCCACGCCCGCTGCTCGTCGCGCCAGTTCGTGAACTCGTGGCGCACGACCGGAAAGGCATACGGACCGATTTGCGAGTTGCGCAGCAGGTCGACAGGATTCCCGGCCGCGCGCAGGACGTCTTCAAGGGTTTGGGTGCTCATAGGTGCGGGGACGGATTATACCGCTCACGCAGTGGTGCGATGGAACTGACGCGGTCGGTGCGACGGGACTAACGGGTGTCGGTGCGATGGGACTTACGCGTGTCGGTGCGATCGGGCCAATTGTCGGTCGGTGCGAGGTCACTGGCGCGTGTCGGTGCGAGCCTGCTGACGCGCATGTCGGTGCGAATCCACTCACGCAGTCGGCGCTGTCTGACGACAGCCCGGCAACCGACGGGACTCCACATTGCACCGACGAGGATCACCCTCGCACCGACCAGCGGTAGCACGATCGCACCGACGAGCGAGAGCGCCAATCGCACCGACATGAATCACGATCGCACCGACAAGTGAACGAACCGTTGCACCGACTGGCTACCGCGTGACGGCGCGCGCGATGATCAGATGACCCGCGGTGCGGCCGAGACCATCACTGCCGGCAACCAGACGAACGGCACATCTGTGACGAACGTGTTGAGCTGGTCGGCACCGAAGAAGGCAAAAGTCGGTGTCGAGAGAATCGCCACGACGACGATGTTGATGAGGAGCGCGAATCCGAGGACGTTCCACGCCGCGATCTTTCCCGCACGCCGAGCGTCTGCGGCTGTTGCCCCCGCGCGTCGCCAGACCGCAGCGACGCCCGGACGAGGATCGCAAAGAGTGCGAGCGGGATCACAACAAAGGCAGCGAGCGGCGGATCGACCAAGAGCGATGCGGACACGGCGCGCCAGTGTAAGCGATTCGGGGGCAGCCTCCGGTATATCCTCGCTAGAACCCGCAGGAGCGCGATATGAGGTCTGTTTCTCTCGTCATCGGTGTCGTGATCGCCGGGCTCGTGCTTCACCCCCGCGTCGTGCTCGGCCAGGCACGTGTGTCGGGCGGACACGTCCACTATCGCGATCAGAGCGGGCCCTCGGCGTCGCCGACCGGCGCGCTCGCGCCGCGGCTGCAGAACCTGGGCAGCCACACCTTTCCGGTGTCGACTCGCAATCGCCAGGCGCAGACGTTCATGAATCAGGGTCTGAACCTGGCCTATGCGTTCAACCACGCCGAAGCGCGCCGCGCGTTCCGTGAGGCCGCACGGCTCGATCCGGATCTCGCGATGGCCTATTGGGGCCAGGCGCTGGTGTTGGGGCCGAACATCAACGCGCTGATGGAGCCGAACGAGGAACCGCAGGCGTTCGAATTGATCCAGAAGGCGCTGTCACTGAAACAGCGGGCGACCGTGCGAGAGCGTGCCTACATCGACGCGCTGGCGCAGCGCTACTCGGGGAAGGCGGCCGATCGTCTGCCGCGCGATGCCGCCTACGCCGACGCGATGCGCAAGGTGCACCAACGGTTTCCCAACGATCTCGATGCGGCGATGCTTTACGTCGAGTCGGTGATGGACCTTCGCCCCTGGGGCTACTGGCAGCGCGACGGCGCGCCGCATGTGCGCACCGACGACATCGTCGCGCTCACCGAGCAGGTGATGGCGCGCCATCCCAAGCATCCCGGGGCGGTGCACATGTACATCCACCTGATGGAGGGGACGTCGACGCCGGAGAAGGCGGAGAAGGCGGCCGACACGCTGCAGACGCTGATGCCAGCGGCCGGCCACATGGTCCATATGCCCGGGCACATCTACCAGCGCATCGGGCGCTATGCCGATGCCATCAAGTCGAATCAGCTCGCCATCGCCGCGGACGAGGACTACATCAGCCAATGCCGGGCGCAGGGGCTGTATCCGATGGCGTACTACCCGCACAACATTCACTTCCTCTGGTTCTCCGCGACCGAGGACGGCCAGAGTCGACTCGCGATCGAGGCCGCACGTCAGCTCGCAACCAAGATCGACGACGAGACGTTGCAGTCGCTGCCGCTGACCGCCGGCTTCCGCATGGTGCCGTATTACGCCCTGACACGGTTCGGCCGCTGGGACGACATGTTGAAGGAGCCCGAGCCGCCCGCGTTCAGTGCAGTCCTGCGGGCGATGTGGCACTACGCGCGTGGCCTGTCGTTCGTGGCGACCGATCGCCTCAACGACGCCGAGCAGGAACTGCAGAAGCTGACCGCGCTCACCGGCGATCCATCGATGAACGAGCCGATGTTCTCGCCGAACCAGTCGCGCGCGGTCGTCGCGCCAGCACCCGAGGTGCTCGCCGCGGAAATCGCGGCCGCCCGTGGCCGCTTCGACGAGGCGATCACGCGTCTCGACCGAGCGGTGCGGCTCGAGGACAGCCTCGTCTACACCGAGCCATCGGAGTTCCACTTCCCACCACGGCTCGCGCTCGGCGCGATCCTGCTGAAAGCCGGCCGCCCGGCGGAAGCCGAGACGGTGTATTGGGAACACCTGCGCCGCCACCGCGAGAACGGGTGGGGACTCTTCGGCCTGTTGCAGGCGCTGCGAGCGCAGAACAAGACGGCCGATGCCGAGCTCACCGAAGCCCGCTTCAAGGCGGCGTGGGCACGCGCCGACGTGACCCTCACGGCGTCTCGGTTTGGAAAATAGTCGGTGCGATCGCGCTGACGCGTGTCGGTGCGATTGTTCTGACGCTCGTCGGTGCGATTAGTCTGACGCTGGTCGGTGCGTAGCGTGTCAGCTCAATTGCGACGTGCAGTGCGGGCAGCGCTTTGCGCGCAGCGCGATGGTCTGGACGCAGAACGGGCACTCCTTCGTCGCCGGCGCGACGGCCGGCTTGGGCTGGTCGAGCGACGTCTTCAAGCGATTCACCTGCTTGACAAGGATGAAGACGGCGAGGGCGACGATCAGGAAGCTGATGACGTCATTCAAGAACTGCCCGTAGCCGATCACGGGAATGCCTTTTTCCTTGGCCTCGGCGAGCGACATCGGCACGCCCTTCGAGCTGTCGAGGACGACGAACAGGCTGGAGAAATCGATGCGACCGAGCAGGAGACCGATCGGCGGCATGATGACGTTCTCGACCAGCGTCGTCACAATCTTCCCGAACGCGGCCCCGATGATCACGCCGACGGCGAGATCGACAACGTTCCCACGGGAGATGAACTCTCGGAACTCTTTCAGCATGGCCGCTCCCCTCGGTGGGAGAGTGTAGCGGATTCAATCCCCCCGAGGGCCCGCCCTTCACAGATACAGCGTCCGCACGGTCAGTTCGCGGTGATCGAGTCCGGCGGCGTTGTCGAGCAGCGTCACGATCGGCGGCCGCTCGATCGGGAACCGCCATTCGTCGGCACGGCCCCCCCGTGCCACGACGGCCGCCGCGGTCGTATCCCACCACGGCGTGACCGCGCGCGCGATCGGCTCCAGTACGAGCACGCGGGCGCCGCGATCGGCGGCCGCCATCAGCGCGTGCTCGACGCGCGCGCGTGCGCTCTCGGCGAGCTCGTTCAAGACATACGCTGCCAGCACCACATCCCCCGCACCGATTGACGGCGGGCGCGTGATGTCTCCGACGCGTGTTCGGCCGCTCAGCCCGAAGTGCGCGTAGGTCCAGCGTGCTTCATCGACCGCCCACCGGTGGCGATCGATCCCGACCACCGGCGGATGCGACGGTACGACCAGTGCCAACGCAGCACCCGCCGCACCCGTGCCGCATCCCAGATCGACGATCGAGCGTGCCGGCGTCTGCAGCGCTCTAATGGCGAGGGCGACGCGCGACACGGCGATGAAGTGGAGCGGCCCGTAGAACACGGCGAACGCCGCCCGTTTGCCTGCGCTGTCGAGCGCGCCGCGGACCTTCGAGTGCCGCGCGTCTGCGGATGCGTCGTCGTGTCTGCGCTCGACATATGCGGCCGAGAGCGCTCGCAGGGCGCGGGTCACCTCCTGCACGCGAAGGTCAGCGAGATGCCTCGCTTCGAGCGCCGCCGTCCACCGGAGCAGCGCTGTCTCGACCGCATCGCGCGGCACCTCGTCCGGCCCTCGTACAACTGTTTCGTCCACTTTGTGTGCTCAACCCGTTACAATTCCGGTGGTGGCATACATTGGTGGATCCACTAATTCTGGCCACTAGGAGGGCTTTGCACGAATGCGTACGTCGACGCTGCTTCTCGTACTTCTGCTTTCGACCCTCATCCTAGTTCCGCGTGCCCAGGCGCAGACATCGCATGCCGCCACGCAGTCGGCCATGGACGCCGCCGTGCAAGAGCACGTTGCGTCCACCGCGTCGGACCGCGAGGACGTGCTTCGCGTGCTGAATCTGCCGCAGGTGAAAGCCGTTGCCGGTCAGGCCGGGCTCGACCTGCGAAAGGCGACGACGGCCGTCGCGACGCTCGACGGAGACGACCTGAAGGCCGCCTCGGCTCAGGCGCGTCAGGTCGAGCGGACGCTGGCCGGTGGTCAATCAAAAATCGTCCTCTCGACGACGGTGATTATCATCGCGTTGTTGGTGCTGATCCTGCTCATTGTTGCGATCGACTAAGGTCGACGGAGACCCGAGACCCATCCCAAATCGGCCAGCAGTGATCATGACGCTGCGCGCCTCGACGCGTGTGGCCTTCTTCCTGCTGGCCGTGATCCTCGTTCCCCGACACGCGCAACCCCAGCCAGCGGCGGCTCCGCTGGCGCTCCTCGACGTCCCGTTCATCTCACAATCCGAATCGCTTTGCGGCGGAGCGGCCGCGGCGATGGTGCTGCGTTATTGGGGTGAGCGCGGCGTCAACGCCGATGCGTTTGCGTCGCTCGTCGATCGATCGGCAGCAGGGATCCGCACCAACGTCTTGCTCGACGATCTGCGCGGCCGCGGCTGGACGGCGGTCCAGATCGACGGCCGGAGTGACGCGCTGGACCGCGAGCTTGCGCGCGGCCGCCCCCCGTTGCTGCTGATCGAAGATCGTCCCGGTGCGTACCACTACGTCGTCGTTGTCGGTGTCACCGGACGGGCGATGGTGTTCCACGACCCGGCGCGCGTGCCATTTCGTGTGATGAGCCGCGACGAGTTCGATCGGCGATGGGCAGCGGCTGGGCGCTGGATGGCGATCGTGCTCCCGGGCGCGGCCCGCGAGCGCGAGCCCTCGCCGCCGCCGGTCGTGCCCACGGCAAGCGGCGAGTGCGAAGGTCTCGTCAGTCGCGGGGTGCAGCAAGCGCGCGCCAACGAGGTCGACGCCGCATCACAGACGCTCACGAGCGCGCTCGCGTGCGGTGGCGCGGCGCCGCTTCGCGAACTGGCCGGCGTGCGCCTGCTGCAGAAGCGCTGGCCCGAGGTCACCGATCTCGCGTCCGCGGCCCTCGCCGAGGATCCGAAGGATGGTCAGGCGTGGCGTCTGCTTGCCACCAGCCGGTTCGTGCAGGACGATCGCCTCGGGGCGCTGGTGGCGTGGAACAACGTGAGCGAGCCGCGTGTCGATCGGATCGCGATCAACGGGCTCGAGAAAACGCGTCAACCCATTGTGGAGCGGCTCATCGGCGTTCGCACAAATGTGGTGCTGACCCCGAGCCTCTTCACGACCGCGCGTCGCCGGCTCCGTGAGCTCCCTTCCGCGTCATCGGCACAGATCGAGTACGTGCCGGTAGGATCGGGCCTCGCGGAGTTGCGCGCCACTGTTGCCGAACGGCGGTTGTTCCCTGTCGATCGGATGGGGCTTGCCACGATGGGCTTCAACGCACTCTTCAGGCGCGAGATCGACATCCCGATCGGACCGTTAACGGGAGGCGGCGATCGGCTGACCATCGGCTGGCGGTTCTGGCCGAAGCGCGAACGTGTCGACGCCTCCCTCACCACGCCGGCACCGTGGGGTGGCATCTGGGGCATTGACGCGTTCATGGAACGGCAGCCATTCAAGGGCGATGCATTTCCGATCGCCCGTCGCCGCGGCGTACACGTCGGCACAGGGATCTGGACGATGGATTGGTTGCGTCTCGGGCTGCGCGGTGGGGCAGAGCACTGGAGGGATGCCGGAGACTACGGTCTCGTCGGCGGCGGTGTGCGCTTGAGCACGCAGGACGATCGCATCGACGGCCGTGTCGAGTTGACCCGCTGGTTCGGAACGAATGGTGCCGCGCCGTTTGGCACGGCCGAGATCGGCGGCACGATTCGATCGACCACCGAGCGCCGCGGACGCGTATGGATCGCGCGGGCGGGTGCGGCGCACGCGTCCGACGCGACGCCGCCCGATATCTGGTTTGCCGGTGATACCGGACGCGCACGCGGTGTGCCGCTGCGGGCCCATCCCGTCGTCGATGGCGGCCGCCTCGATCCCGAGCAGATCGGACGGCGGATTCACTATGCTTCCGGCGAAGGGCAGCAGTGGTGGTCCTACCGCAACAAAGCGCAAATCGGCGGCGCTCTGTTCGTCGATACTGTCCGCGCCGACCGACGCCTCAATCCCGATCCCAAGTTGGACGTCGACGTCGGCATCGGCCTTCGGCTGTCCGCGCCTGGCTTCGCTGGTCTGGTGCGGGTTGATGTCGCCCACGGTGTGCGCGATGGCGACGACGCCATTTCATTCGTCTACGAGCCGTAACGAGGCTCAGCCCGCGACCAAAAGAGGGCCTATCGGGCGAGCCGTCTTGACGCGGGGACAGCAGGTTCAATGCGACAAATCGAGGCAGTCAGGATGGTTGGCCTCGCTGGCATGGACTCTGCTCGGCAGCTGCGCGTGCGCGCAGCATTCGTCCTCTGCTGTCTCCTGGCGGCAACAGCCTGCGATGAAACCCAAACCGGTCCGACGGTGCCGCTCAACGAGCGGTTCATCCTGGCACCGGGAAGCGTTGCGGTCGTCCGAGACGAAGATCTCCGGATCCGATTCGATGAGGTGACCGGCGATTCGCGCTGCCCGGCGGACGTGGTCTGTATTCAAGGCGGCGATGCGCTCGTACACATTCGCGTGTCGGATGGCGCTTCAACGAATGCCTACGTGCTCCACACCGGCGACTCGAGTCGCGCGGCGATTGTGCACGGCTCGGTCCGGATCGCGCTGGTAGAGCTGCAGCCATACCCATTCAGCAGCCGGACGATCGCTCCTGGCGATTACCGAGCTACATTCACGGCATCGCGTCCGTAAACTTCAGAGGAGGTCCCGATGGTGGAACGTCGCCAGCTCGTAGGCGGTGGGATCGTCGCCAGCTTGACCGCATTGATGGGAGAGTCGAGCGCCAGCGCGGCGGCGGCCGTCAGCGAGGACAGCCTGCAGATCTCCGGCTCGATCGATCAGCTGCGGAAAACGCTCGAAGGGCAATTCGATCAGACCTACACCTCGCTGTGGCGCGGCGTGGCACGCGTCCGTCAGCAGCAGCGGACGTGGATGAAATCGACGATGAAGTTTCCCGACTTCATCGAGATCGGCATCGATGTGTGGGACAACTTGTACGACTGGCACGTCGCCCATCAGCAGCCGGTCAGCATGGGTCGCGCCGCCGATGGTCACTACACGATGACGTTCATGTTCACGACGCTCGTGCTGCGTCCGGAACAGACGCCGGATTACGTGGGGTTTCCGTTCGACTCCGACGCGCGGCGGCAGCGCCAGTAGAGCAGTGATGGCCAGTAGAGCAGTGATGATCGACCAGTACTCACCTCGCCTGTTCGCACGGTTCGCCGCTCAGGACCGCGAGCAGCACGAGCGCGCGTCCGCCTTTGCTGCGATTCGCAAACGAGTGCGACGTGCCGCGAGGCACCGAGACGAAATCGTTCAGCGCCAACTCTTTGCTCTTTCCATCCAGTTGAATGGTGCCCAAGCCGCCTATCACGTAGTACACCGCATCGGCATCCTCGTAAAGGCGCTCGGGCATCGCCTTGTTCAACTGCATCAGCGTGGACCGCTCATTGCCGCTGCACGCGAGGAGTGATTCCCGTCGCTCCTGATTTCGCACGAACTCCTTCTCCAGCACCGATTCCACGCCAACCGTCAACGCCTGGCCCTTCGGTCCCACTGACGGGCCGGCCTGCGCAGGCGGCGCCGTCTGTGCGACCACAACTTTGGGTTCCGGCGCTGGGTTCAGCATCACGTCGACGTCCGCGACCCGTCCGCTCTGCACCGTTACTTCTTTCTCGAACGTTGTCACCTTCTCGCCCTCGAAGCGCAGGCGATACGTGCCGGTCAGCAGGGAGGGAAACGTCAGCTGCCCACTGGCATCGGTGTGGTCGGTTCGCTCGGTCGCACCGCTGATCGTGACTTGCACTCCCGGCAATGTCGCGCCTTGCGGGGACGTGGCGGTAATGGCGATCCCGCCGCGAGTCGTTGCGGGGGCGCGACGCGCCGGCTGCGCTGGAGTCGTGCCCGTCTTTGGTGGTGCCGGAGCCGGTTGCGCGGGGGGTGTGGCCGTCTTCGGTGGTGGTGCTGGGGCTGGTGTCGGGGCTGGTTTCTGCGTGCTTGGTGTCTGGGCACTTGCCAGACTGATGGTCAGTATTAAGCTGAGCAGCAGAACAATGCGCATATGGTGCATTACATCAGAAGGTGGGGACGCAGGACTATAATCGCATTTTTGGCCGCCAGGGGTATCCCGTCGGGGATTGAGATGAAACCCTTGGAACCTGACCCGCCTTCGGGCGGTCTGCCGGAGCCCTTCGATGTGCTTGGGGCGAGGGCAGAACCGGTTGAGACCGGCGAAGGGAGCGCGGCGACCCGACCGTCCCGCCACATTCGCTCAACCTTACAGGCCACTCTCGGAGAGGCCCGCCTTCGGGCGGCCTGAAGACTGAGGAGCTACGATGATCGATTTCACATCCGCGTACCCCAACTCCCGCAAGGTCTACGAGGAGCGAACGGTCAGCCTTGTTCCCGACGGCGATACGACCGCGCTTCGCGTCCCGGCACGCGAAGTGACGCTGAGCGGCGGCGAGCCGCCGATAACGTTGTACGACACCAGCGGGCCACAGGGCCACGACGTGCGCGAGGGGCTGCCGAAGCTGCGCGCTCCGTGGATCACGGCGAGGCGTGCGACGGGATTCGTCGGGACGCAGCTCTATTACGCGCGCCGGGGTGAGATCACACCGGAAATGGAGTTCGTGGCTGCGCGCGAAGGCCTGCCGGTCGAGTTCGTGCGGGCCGAAGTGGCGCGTTGCCGCGCCATCATCCCTTCGAACATCAACCACCTCGAGCTCGAGCCGATGATCATCGGCCGCAACTTCCTGGTGAAGATCAACGCGAACATCGGCAACTCCGCTGTCCGGTCGTCGATCGAGGACGAAGTCGAAAAGCTGCAGTGGGCCACGCTCTGGGGCGCGGACACCGTGATGGACCTCTCGACCGGCAAGGACATTCACGCAACGCGCGAGTGGATTCTGCGGAACGCCGCCGTGCCTATCGGTACCGTGCCGATTTATCAGGCGCTCGAGAAGGTGGGCGGACGCCCCGAAGATCTGACCTGGGAGATCTATCGCGACACCCTGATCGAGCAGTGCGAGCAGGGCGTCGACTACTTCACCGTGCATGCGGGCGTCCTGCTGCGCTACATCCCGCTGACGGCGCGCCGCGTGACCGGCATCGTCTCTCGAGGCGGATCGATCTTGGCCAAGTGGTGCCTGGCGCACCATCAGGAGAACTTCCTCTACACGCGCTTCCGCGAGATCTGCGAAATCATGCGCGCCTACGACGTCTCGTTCTCACTCGGTGACGGGTTGAGGCCGGGCGCGATCGCCGACGCCAACGACGAGGCGCAGTTCGCCGAGCTCAAGACACAAGGCGAGCTCAATCGCATTGCCTGGGAGTACGACGTCCAGGTGATGAACGAAGGACCAGGCCACATCCCCATGCATCTGATCAAAGAGAACATGGAGAAGCAGCTCGATTGGTGCGGCGAGGCGCCGTTCTACACGCTGGGGCCGCTGACGACGGACGTCGCGCCGGGCTACGACCACATCACCTCGGCGATTGGCGCAGCGATGATCGGGTGGTACGGCACCGCGATGCTCTGCTACGTCACGCCCAAGGAGCATCTCGGTCTGCCCAATCGCGACGACGTCAAGGCGGGGGTGATCGCCTACAAGATCGCCGCGCATGCCGCCGACCTGGCCAAGGGACATCCGCGCGCGCAGGCGTGGGACGATGCGCTGTCGAAAGCGCGCTTCGAGTTCAGATGGCAGGACCAGTTCAATCTCGCCATGGACCCGGTGACGGCGCGGGCCTACCACGACGAGACGCTGCCTGCAGAGGGCGCCAAGGTGGCGCACTTCTGTTCGATGTGCGGCCCGAAGTTCTGCTCGATGGAGCTCACGCAGCAGATTCGCGACGCCGGCATGCAGGAGAAGTCGCTCGAATTCCGCAAGTCCGGCGAGCTTTACGTCAAGACGTAGACGGAACGCGAGTCGGATCCTGGAATCGGTCGGGAGCGTCATAGAAGACGTCGTAGAGGCGGGTCTTGAGACCCGCCGGGAGCATTTCGTGTCAATCAGACCTGTGAAGCACGTCATGCAGTCGAAGCCGACGCTCGAAGGCGCTGGCGTGAAGCTGCGCCGCGCGTTCGGATTCGGCGAGACCAGCGAGTACGACCCGTTCCTGCTGTTCGACGACTTCCGCAACGATCGTCCCGACGACTACCTCGCCGGGTTCCCATGGCATCCGCATCGGGGCATCGAGACCATCACCTATGTGTTGGCCGGAACCGTCGAGCACGGCGACAGCCTGGGCAATCGTGGCAGTCTCGGCGCGGGCGACATTCAGTGGATGACCGCGGGCAGCGGCATCCTGCACCAGGAAATGCCGCAAGGCGATGCGATCGGCCGCATGCACGGCTTCCAGTTGTGGGCCAACCTGCCGTCGCGGCTGAAGATGACCGCGCCGCGCTATCAGGACGTGTCCGGCAAGGACGTGCCCGAGGTCGTCGATGACGACGGCACGCGCGTGAAGATCGTGTGCGGCACGTTCTGGGGGAAGACCGGGCCGGTCGATGGCGTCGCCGCCGATCCGCGGTATCTGGACGTGTTCGTCCCGCCCGGCGTTCGCAAGCGGCTCGCGGTCGAAACGTCGCGTCACGCGTTCGCGTACGTGTTCGACGGATCGGGCAGCTTCCGCGATGCGTCGGAGCCGCGCGCCGTTCAGACCGACATGGTCGGTCACGACGTGACGCGTCCTGATTTCGTCGGCAATCGTTCGCTCGTCCTGTTCGACCGCGGCGACGAGGTCAGCGTGCAGGCCGGCGACCAGGGGATCCGCTTCCTGCTGGTCTCGGGAACACCGATTGAAGAGCCGGTGGCGTGGTACGGGCCGATCGTGATGAATACGAGAGCCGAGCTTCAGCAGGCCTTCGACGAGTTGAATCGAGGCACCTTCATAAAGAAGCTGTAACGTCCTGCACCCAGCGCAGCGCCTCGGTGTAGGGAAGCAGTGCTTCAGCGTCGTATCCGGCGACGAAATCGTCGAGCGCAATCCGGTATCCCTTGGCGTGCAGCGACCGGCAGGCCTCGATCACTTCGTCGTCGATGACGACGTTCTCGAGTACTTCGATGATCACTTCATCAGGAGGAAGGAGTCCCTCGAGACGCACACGCGGCCGTTCAAATCGAAGATCGGCTGCCGCGCGACATAGACCTGCGTGGTGGTGCTGTTCTGCGCCATGTGGGCCACTTCAGGTTCGGGTAATCGGCCGCTGCGTTCCTGTCTTGAGGCGTCAAATCCGGGCTGGACACGACGCGTCTGCAATATCAAAATACGGCCCCAAGGAGCCTCACGATGACGCCCATCGATCGTCGCAACTTCATCGGCATTGGCGCCGCCGCGGCCGCCGGCGCATTGGCGCACGGGCGCCTCGTTCCGCTCTGGGCGCAGGACACACGCGGCATTCCGATGACACCGGTCGTCCAGACCGCGTCGGGCCGTGTGCGCGGTGTCGTCAGGTTCGGCGTGAATCAGTTCTGGGGCGTTCCATACGCCGCGTCGACGGCCGGGCCGAACCGGTTCATGCCGCCGATGAAGCCGGCGCCGTGGACCGGCGTCCGTGACTGCTTCGAGGTGGGCCACCGCTCGCCGCAGGATGCGGACGGGCCGATCTCCGAAGTGTTCGCGCTCGATCGTCAGGAGCCGATGGGCGAGGACTGTCTCAACATCAACGTGTTCACGCCGGGGCTCGGCGCCGGCAATCGACCCGTGATGGTGTGGCTGCATGGCGGCGGGTTCGCCGGCGGGTCCGGCAACTGGCTGCTCTACGAAGGCACGAACCTCGCGCGCAAGGAAGACGTGGTCGTTGTATCGGTGACGCACCGGCTGAATCTGTTTGGCTTCCTGTATCTGGCCGGCCTGGGCGGTGGTGATCGCTGGGCGAACTCGAGCAACGTCGGCATGCAGGACGTCGTCGCGGCACTCGGCTGGATCAAGGAGAACATCGCGGCGTTCGGCGGCAACCCCTCGAACGTCACCACGTTTGGCCAGTCCGGTGGTGGCAGCAAGGTGACCACGCTCATGGCGATGCCCTCGGCGACAGGGCTGATGCACCGCGCGATCGCGATGAGCGGCGCGCAGGTGCGCGGCGCCACGCGTGAGAACGCGACGCGCGCGGCGGAGCAGTTCCTCGGCAAGCTGGGCCTGAAGACGAATCAATTGGATCGCTTGCAGCAGTTCACCTGGCAGCAGCTCCAGGAGGCGTTCTTCAGCGAGCCGCGGATCCAAGGTCTCGCCGGCGGACCCGTTGTCGACGGCCGCTCGCTGCCGCGCGACCAGTGGACGCCCGACGCGCCGGCAGTCTCCGCGGACGTGCCGTTGATGATGGGGTCCACGGAGACGGAAGACGCGTGGAGCGATCCGCCACCGTCGCTGCAGATGCCGGAAGACGAGATGCTCACACGCGTGCGTCGCATCGTGCGAAATGACGATGCCAAGGCGCGCGAGCTCGTTGCGCTCTATCGCAAGACGCACGCGGGAATCAGCAACACCGACGTGTATCTGATCATGAACGCCGACAACACGCGTCGCGCCAACGCGCAGTTGCTGAGTGAGCTGAAGACGGCGCAAGGCAAGGCGCCGGCGTACTTGTATTTCTTCAACTGGCGCTCGCCGGTGCACAAGGGCCAGATGAAGGCGTACCATACGCTCGACATCCCGTTCGCCTTCTACAACATCGATCAGGCCGCATCGATGACCGGCGCGATGCAGAATCGCTACGCGCTCGCGCACAAGATGAGCGCGGCGTTCGCCGCATTCGCGCGGAGCGGCAACCCGAATCACGCCGACCTGCCGATGTGGCCGGCCTTCAACGCCCGGACATATCCGACGATGATTTTCGGGAACGACACCAAGGTGGTGAATGATCCGAACCGCGAGGAGCGGCTGGCGCTGAAGGCGATCCGTGACGCGGCGGCGGCGATATCGACCACCGCCTAGTCATGAACCTGTAAGTGACACGCCGTCCAGCTGACGTCGCAGCTGGAGAAGGTGGTGTCGCTCACCGCGAAGCCGTCGGCGATACCAGAGTGCCGCACCCGCGGCGACGGGCGTGACGCCCAGGAGAAACAGCAGGACCATCGGTCTGAGCAGGAACTCACGCACGCTCGTTTCACTACGGTAGTCGAAGAGCCACACCAGATCGAACGTCAGGATGACCACGTACAGGATGGCTTGTATCGTCACCGCGTGAAGCGCCCGCTCGCAGCGCAGGATCGAGAGGTCCAGAAACGCCGCGGTCGTGAACGTCGCCGGCTCCCATGAGCCGCGGCGTAGCAGCAACGACGCCGTCCAGGCGATCGCGATGAACATCCAGATGGCGATGGCCAGTACGGCGATTTCGGCTTGTTGCAAGACGAGCGCGGCAATGAGACTGCTGCCGCCGATCACGATCGTCACGATGATTTCCGCGATCACACCGCGGCGCATGCTGCGCGTGCCCGACTCGACCTTCTTCACCAGGTCTCCCGGCACGTCGTCCTGCGCTCGCCACTGGTGCTGCCATCGATCGAGCTCACGATCCGGTTCCAGCACGTCGGTCCCCTACAAAAGCTGGCGCAACATCTGTCGCGCGCGTGTGAGGCGAACGCCGACATTCGTCTCACTGATGCCGAGCACGTCGGCAATCTCGGCGTAGCTCAGTCCTTCGAGGACCAGCGTGACGACCTGACGGCAGTTGAGCGGCAGACGATGCACGGCGTCGAGCAGTTGCCGGCCCTGTTGTTCGGTCGACAATGTCTCCTCCGGATTGGGACGAGCGTCCTGCACGTCGATCTCGTCCGCCGAGTCCACGATTGGCACCCGGCGCCGCGTGATGTAAGCAATCGCCCGGTTGTGCGCGATTCGAAACACGAACGTGCGCTCGGAGCAGTCACCGCGGAAACGAGGCAGTGCTCGCCAGATCGCCACGACGATGTCCTGCAGCAGGTCTTCGCGGTCGGTCGCGTTGCGGACGTAACTTCCCGCGAGCCGGGCGAGCGAAGCGCCATGCGCCGCCAGAAGGACGTTGAGCCGCTGCTCGACGTCAGCCGCTGACCCCGGGCTCACGTCACCCCGCGGCGATCTCGTTCCTGCTGAACGATCGCGCCGTTGCCAACACGATCAACAGGGCTGCGGCCATCGTCGTGACTCCAACGAGGCCGGCGTGCAGCGGAGATATCGGTTGTCCCCGCAGGCCGGCTCCGATGAGCGCCTGCTGGCCAATGACTGGGACCGCGAACGACCACGGCCCCAGCCGGCCGGGAAAGAACACCAGAAACATCCCCACCATCATCGGTGCGAACATCACGAACGACAATCGCCCTTGCGCCTCCTTGAGCGTCTTGCACGACGCGGCCGCAAACAGGTCGAGTGCCGCGCCGAAAAGCGCCAGCGGCATCAGGCCGCACACAATCCACACCAGCACCGGCACGATCAGATCGCCTGGCGGTTCAACGCCGCCCCACTCGAACGCGAGAGTGAACCCCACAAGGGTGAGCGCGAGCCCGACGAGGCTGAACGCCGAGACGCCGGCCCATTTCCCCACGACCAGGTGGAGCCGCGACACGGGGTTGAGCAGCAGCGGCACGAGCGAGCCGCGCTCCCGTTCGCCGGCCGCGGTATCGAGCGCCACGTGCATTCCACTGGTGAACGCCGACACCAGTGCGAACACCGACATGAGGGCGACGAGCAGCCGCGGGCCGCCTTTCTCGACCGCGCTCGACCGTGACACCAGGAAGACGACGGCTGGCCCCATCAGCGCGTACAACGCGGCAACTCCGAGCGCCCGGTTGTCGCGTGAGTGGTCGCGAACTTCCTTGAGCCCGACGATCAACCAGCCTGGCATGTTCGTCCCTCGTCAACGTTGGTCAACGCCATGAACGCATCTTCGAGTGTCGTGCATCCAGTGCGCCGACAGAAGTCAGCGGCGTCGCCCTGTGCCACCGTGCGTCCGCGCGCGATCATCACGACCTCGTCGCACAGCGCTGCGATGTCGCCGAGCAGGTGGCTCGAGAACACGATGCAGACGCCACGATCCCGCATCTGGCGCAGCGCCGCCTTGAAGCTTCTCGCACTCGGCACGTCGAGGCCGTTCGTGGGCTCGTCGAGTAGCAGATTCCGGGGTTCGTGAACGATGGCGCGCGCCAAGGCGACCTTCATCCGCTCGCCTTGCGAGAACCCCTCGGTCCGTCGGTTCGCCAGCGGCAGTAATCCGACGATGTCGAGCGCGCGATCGACGTGCCGCGTGAGGGCGGCGCCGGTGAGGCCGCGCAGCGCGCCAAAGTACGCAACGTTCTCCCGAACGGTCAGCCGCCCATAGAGTCCCTTCTGATCGAGCAGGGCACCGATACTTCGACGTCGGTGCCATGGCGAGTCGGCAGCCTCACCGTCGACGACCACGTGGCCGCAGTTCGGCCGATGAAGACCGCTCACGATATTGAGCGTCGTGGTCTTGCCAGCGCCGTTTTCGCCGAGCAGACCGGTAATACTTCCATCGGCCGCGGAGAACGAGACGCCTGCCAGCGCGGTGACACGGCCAAATCGCATTTCAAGATTTCGAACGTCGAGCATGGACGACCTCCGCACTGCCGTCGCCTTCAACAGCGACGGCGTGGCTATGTAGGTAGTCCGGCGAGCGGTGATTTCCTTACAGACGTCAGCGGGCCGGTGCGGCGGGAGGCGGCGTCGCAACGATGATGATCGTCGGGAAGCGCGCCGGCTGTGCCCCAAGCTTCGGATTGGGGTATCCCTGCGATCCACCCCAGGTCCAGTCCTTCACCGTCACCCCTGGCGGGAACGCCATGGTCTCCTCACGGAAGCGGCCCACCTCGAACATGTGTGTTGGTGGTTCCTTGAAGACCAGGGTGCCTCGCTCCTCGAGGTAGGTGCGGTAATAGGTCACGATCTCGGCAAACGACGACGTCGTCCCGAACACGACATAGCGCTGGCCGCGGCCCGCGTCGTAGGAGGCGACCATCTGCGCGGTCGGATAGACCGGGACGCCTAACGCGGGATCGATTGGCGACGCCGCGGCGGGCTGGGCCGGCGGCGGGGTCTTTGGGGAAGCGGGTGTTTGCGCGGGCGGCGGGGGCTGCGGTGTTGCCGGTCGCTGCGGCTGCGCCTGTTCGCCTGGCCGCGGGAAGGGTTGCGGCGTCTGCCCCAAGCCGGTCGACGCCATCAACGTCACGACGACGACGAGCGAAATCGTGTGGGTCACGACCTCCATTATAGGGAACGTTCGCAGCGCCTTCGCGCCGCGAGGATCTCTCTGAGACATTCCCTGACCGTCCCTCAGGTGATAAGACCCTCGAAAATCAGGGGAGGATCCGGGTGGCCACGACCTTTCGTGGGAAGCTTTTATACGCTCATCACCCAAGTCTGCACACGATGTGTGTCGCTGTACATCGTGATCTGTCCGTGTCGGACCTCGCTCGACGCCAAACCGACATCAAGACCGCTGCGATTCTCCTGAATTGAGCCGATAAGAACCAATACGACTCCTGGATCGCATCTTGCCTCCGACGGGGTCAAGGCTCGGGTTGCTGTAGCCCGGGCCAGGAGGGTTCGTCCGTGGACGACTTCGACATCGCACCTAGCAAGATAGGCGAATCGGCGCAGCGGGTCGTGGACCGGGCGGTGGAGGAATCCCGCCGCCGCGATCACGTCGAGCTGACGAACGAACACGTCTTTCTGGCATTCACGCAGGTCGAGTGGGACACGTTCGCGCAGGTGATGTGCGAACTGGAGCTGAATCCCCACGAGATCCTCGGCGAGCTCGAAGACCGGCTCGGCGATCTCCGTCGTGCGCCCGGCCGCGACCTGCGCGTTGCGGGCGCGACCAAGTTGGTGTTCAAGCTGGCATTTCATCAGGCCAGCCGCGCCGGTCGTCAGACCATTGAATCATCCGATCTTTTTTCCGCCATTTTTGAAGAGAGCCAGGGAATCTCCGCTTCGATCATTCGCCGTCACGGCGTGGAGCCAGATGTGCTCGTGTCGAGAATCAACAGCCGCATGCGGGACAACGAACTGCGCGAAGAGCGTCTCCGCAAGCGCTTCGAATTGCCGCCGTTCCTGAAGAACTTCGCGACGAACCTGAACCTGCTCGCACGGCAGGACAAGATCGCGCCGGTCTACGGTCGCGACCTGGAGATCCAGCAGGTTCTCGAAATCCTCTGCCATCGTGAGCGGTCGAACTCGGTGATGCTGATCGGCGAACCGGGCGTCGGCAAGACCGCGATCGTGGAGGGCCTCGCGCGCCGGATCGAATTCGAGCCCGAATCGGTGCCGGTGCGGCTGCGTGACTGCCAGGTGGTGAACCTGCAGATGAACAGCATGGTGGCCGGCACGATGCTCCGCGGCATGTTCGAGGACCGCATCCAGAACGTGATCCGCGAGATCAAGGAGCGGCCGAACCTGATTCTGTTCATCGACGAGGCGCACACGATGGTGGGCGCCGGCTCGGCGCTCGGTGCGCCGTCGGACGCGGCCAACGTGTTCAAGTCGGTGCTGGCGCGCGGCGAGGTGCGCATCATCGGCGCCACCACGCTGAGCGAGTACAAGGAGTACATCCAGGAAGACGAGGCGCTGTCGCGACGCTTCCGCACGGTCACCGTCGACGAACCGTCGATCGAAGAGACGCGGCGCATTCTCTACAAGGTGCGGCCGCGACTCGAGCGCAACTACTCGGTGCGTCTGGCCGACGAGGCGATCGAGGCGGCGCTCGAGATGGCGCCGCGCTATCAGCGGCATCTCCACCTGCCCGACAAGGTGATCGGCTGGCTCGACACCGCCGCCGTGCGCGTCGAGATCGATCGGCGGTGGGAGGTCACCTCGGACGACGTGCTCGACGTGATCTCGCACGCGTCGCAGATCCCCAAGGACATGGTGTTCCGCGACGTCGGCGATCGGTTCAAGGACATCAAGACGCGTCTGGGCAAGCGCGTGATCGGTCAGAAGAAGGCGATCGAAGCGGTGGCGCACCGCCTCGTGTTGAACAAGGGACCGCTGAAGGACGGCTTCGATCGTCCCGACGGCGTGCTGCTCTTCCTCGGACCGACCGGCGTCGGCAAAACCGAGCTGGCCAAGGCGGCGGCGGAATTCCTCTACGGCGATGAGAAGAAGATGATCCGCATCGACATGTCCGAGTATCAGGACGGACACATCGCGGTGGACAAGTTGATCGGCATGCCGCGCGGGATCGTCGGCAGCCAGCGCGGTGGCATCCTGACGAATCAGCTGAAGGACAACCCCTGCACGGTGGTGCTGCTCGACGAGATTGAGAAGGCGAGCCCGAGTCTGCTGAACCTGTTCCTCCAGGCCTTCGACGAGGGCTGGCTCACCGACGGCCGCGGCAAGCGCGTCTATCTGTCGGACGCCATCGTCATCATGACGTCGAATGCCGGCTCGGAGCATTTCCGCAAGCTGCAAAGCCCGCTCGGTTTCGGCACGGGTCAGCAGCACGTCGAGCAGGTGTTGGCAGACATCAACAAGGAGCTCGAGCGGCGGTTCCCGCCGGAGTTCCGCAACCGCATCGACCAGGTGGTGGTGTTCGAACCACTCACCAAGGACGAAGTGAAGCAGATCGCGGTGAAGTACATCGACCAGGTGACCGCATCGCTGCGGCGCTGGAACAAGACGCTGGTGATCGAGCCGGAGGCGCTCGACAAGCTGGTGAGCGAAGGCTACAGCATGGCGTACGGCGCGCGCTTCCTGAAGCGCGTCATCGACGACCGCATCAAGCTGCCGCTCAGCCAGCGCTGGAAGGAAGCGAATGCCTTCCGCGTCATGGTCCAGGAGGGTCAGATCGTTGTCGAAAGCGTCGGCCCGCGTCTGCTGACATCGTCGTCGGAGGATGCGATCGCCGTCTGACGGGTCGTAATTCAGAAGGCAGAAGGCAGAATTCAGACACGAACTGAATTCGCAAGGGCGGGGTGGAAGGCGTATGTCCTTCACCCCGTCTTTTCGTGTACGGGCGTTGGCTGCATGCTGAATTCTGCATTCTGCATGACGCGCAGCTTCGCAGCGGCTACTGCCTTCGCGACCTCCTTGCGATACGCGACCGGCGCGTATTTGCCGGCGTACAACTGGCGATACCCCTCCACCAACTGCGGATACTCCTGCTCCAACCACCGTATGAAGTGATCGCGTGTACCGCCCTCGAGGTGCATCACATTGGCGCCGACGATGCGGGCGCCGTGATCGGCGGCGGCTTTGATGGTGCGTTCGATGAGCGACGGCTTCGACGAGATGCCCGGGACGATCGGTGCCATCAGCACACTCGCGTCGATACCGGCATCGACGAGCTCGCGAACCGCACGCAGCCGCTGCATCGGATGCGCGGTGCCCGGCTCGAGCGCCCGCCAGACGTCCTCGTCGACGCATGGCACGCTGATGTGGACACTGCATCCGCCTCGCGCGGACAAGTCGGCAAGGACGTCCTTGTCGCGCACGATCATCGGGCCCTTCGTCACCACGCTCGTGGGGTTGTGGAATTCGCAGAGCACTTCGAGGGCGCCACGCGTGATCTTGTACGTGCCTTCGATCGGCTGATAGCAGTCGGTCGCGGTGCCCATGGCGGCGAGCTCACCGCTCCAGGACGGCTTCGCCAGCTCACGCCTCAGGACGGCGACGAAGTTCGTCTTCACGAAGATGATCGACGTGAACTCGTCGTCGGCACCGAGCTCGAACTGCGAGTGATAGCGGCGCGCGTAGCAATAGTGGCATCCGTGCGTGCAGCCGCGGTACGGGTTCAACGTCCAGGAGAAGGGCATTCCCTTGACGTGGTTCAGCGCGGACCGGCAGATCACTTCCTGGTAGCGAGCGGCGTCGGCCCGCCGCATCGCTTCGGTCAGCGCCTCGGCGCCGCCGGCTCTGACGGTGTCAGCGATCTGCCGTGTCGTCGGTTTGGAGCGGCCGAGATCGAACAGCAACGGGGCGATTTCCATGGCAGTCTCGGATCTTTCGTCCGATTTTCGCCACAGACTATCATCCGCGCGACGAAGCGTTCAACCTCTGCCTGTGCTGGCCTGCTCCCGCCAGTAATTCAACAGATCGTCCAGCATCCGATCGAAGGAGATCTGAGGCCGCCACCCGGTTGCTCCCTCGAGGCGGGAGAAGTTGCCCGCGAGAAAGCGGACGTCGCTGGGACGCATGCGGGCCGGGTCCGACTCGACGCGAACGGGGACCTTCGCACGTGCCACGAGCGAATCGAGCAGCGACCGGATCGAGCGCGCGGTGCCTGACGCCACGTTGTAGACCGAGTTCGAAACACCCGCTGCCATCAGGGCCGCATACGCGCGGACGACGTCGCGCACGTCCGAGAGGTCGCGGTGCGCCTCGAGATTGCCGACGCGAATCACCGGCTCGACGCGGCCTGCTTCGATCATCGCGATTTGCCGCGCCATGCTCGGCGCGGCAAACGCCGGCGTCTGTCTCGCCCCGGTGTGATTGAACGCACGCGCCACGATGACCTCGAGCCCGTCCTCCCGAACCGCGCGCCGCGCGAGTTCCTCCTGAGCGAGCTTGCTCAACGCGTACGGACTGGCCGGTGCCAGGGCATGGTCCTCATCGATCGGAGCGTCCGATGGCGCGTAGACCATCGCCGAGCCGGTCACCAGCACCCGGCACGGCTGACCCGCGCGACGCAAGGCGTCCAGGAGATGCTCGGTCCCGAGGACGTTGCCTTCGAGGCCGCGAGTGGTGTCGCGCCACAGGTCGGCCACGTGTGCGACCCCGGCGCAGTGATAGACGTGCGTTGGCCGCAGCCGATCGATGGCGCGGCGCACGCTGTCGCGATCGAGCAGGTCGACGTGGTCCCAGCGGGCGAGCGGTTCGAGCTCGGGAGCAGGTGCGGATCGTGTCCACCCGACGACCTGCTGCGGGGCGTTGAGGAGCTGAAGAAGGTGACCGCCGGCGAAGCCGCTGGCGCCCGTCACCAGAACCACGTCGCTCACCGCTGGTGGTACTGGGCGGCGTAATACGCGCGGAAGGCGGGGTCCTGTTCCTTGATCGGCCGCCACCACCACTGCTCGCGACGGTACCACTCGACCGTGCGGCGGAGGCCGTCCTCGAACGGTACCTGAGGCGCCCACCCCAGCGCACGCAGCTTCGATGTGTCGAGGCAATAACGCCGGTCGTGTCCCGGACGATCGGCAACGGGCTTGATCAGCGACGTCGGCTTGCCGAGCGCCTCGAGGATCCGGTGGGTCAAGTCGACGTTCATCACCTCGTTGCCACCGCCGATGTTGTACACGTCGCCGGTGATGCCCTGGTCGATCAACAGGTCGATCGCGCGGCAGTGATCGTCGACGTGGAGCCAATCGCGCACGTTGCGGCCGTCGCCGTACAGCGGCACCGGGATATCGTCGATGGCATTGGTCGCGAAGAGCGGGATGACTTTCTCCGGAAACTGATACGGACCGTAGTTGTTCGATGCCCGCGTCACGATCACCGGGACCTGATACGTCGCCCAGTAACTGTAGGCGAGGCGGTCGGCGCCGGCCTTGCTCGCCGCGTACGGATTTCGCGGCTTGAGTTCGTCGGTCTCGCGGCTCGCTCCCGCCGGCACGCTGCCGTAGACCTCGTCGGTCGAAATCTGGACGAAGCGCCGCAACGCCGGTGCGCGCCGTGCCGCCTCGAGCAACACCCACGTGCCCTCGACGTCGGTGCGGATGAAATCGCCGGCCGCAAGAATCGATCGATCGACGTGCGTCTCCGCGGCGAAGTGCACCACGATCTCCGAACGCTCGACGAGCGGTCCGCTCACGGCCACGTTCACGATGTCGGCATGGACGAACTGGTGGCGCGGGTGGTCGATGACATCGTGGAGGTTCTCGCGACGGCCCGCGTAGGTCAGCTTGTCGAGCGTCGTCACCCGCCAGTCCGGATGCGTCGTCAGCGCGTACCGTACGAAGTTGCTGCCGATGAACCCGGCGCCGCCGGTCACCAGGACATCAACCATCTTTGCGCGACCAGTCGTAGGGCAAGGTATCGTGAGGCTCGAGGCGGTACTCGTCGGGGTCGGCGTACGAGTAGGGCTCGGTCGGGACGTTGACGACGAGCGAGACCTCGGTCGAGATGCACTTCCAGCCGTGGTAGACGAGGTTCGGCACCTGCACGAGCAGCGGATTCTGCGTACCGATGAAGAACTCGTTGATGGCCCCGTTCGTCGGCGAGGCCGGCCGCGTGTCGACGAGCACCAGCTTGACCATTCCCGCCACGCAGACGAAGTTGTCCACCTGCCGCTGATGGTAGTGCCACGCCTTGACGACACCGGGGTAGGTCGCCGAGACGTAGACCTGGCCGAACTTCGTGAACAACTCGCTGTCGTCGGCGCGGAGCATCTCCATGAGCCAGCCCCGCTCGTCGGGGATGACGCGAAGCGTCTTGGTCTTGACGCCGTCGATGCGCGGCTGCTTGGCGACCGTCGTCGCGTAGGCCGTAGGATTGCTCATCCTCTCTACCACCTTATTCCGACTTCCGAATTGTCACCCAACATGAAGCGATATGCGCTGGGTTTCCTCGGCACGCGATAGATCCTCACGTTCTTGCCGATCAGGCTGTCGGTCACGCGATTCGCGAGGTCGCGCAGCGACGAGCCCTCGAGCACGATGCTGTGCTCGATTTCGCTGTCATGGATCTCGACGTCGTTCATGATCGACGTGAACGGGCCGACATACGCGTGCACGATCTTCGCCTTGCAGCCGATGATCGCCGGTCCGCGGATGACCGAGCGTTCCACCACGGCGCCGCGCTCGATGACCACTTTGCCTTCGATGCGGCTGTCTTCGTCCACGATGCCGTCGACCCGCTGCTCCAGTGTCTCGAGAATCAGACGGTTCGCCTCGAGCATGTCTTCGAGCTTGCCGGTGTCCTTCCACCATCCATCGACGATCTGCGGCCGCACGGTCAGGCCGTGATCGATCAGGTCCTGGATGGCGTCGGTGATTTCCAGCTCGTTGCGGAAGCTCGGACGGATCCGTCCGACCGACTCGAAGACTTCCGGCCCGAACAGATACACCCCGACGAGGGCGAGATCGCCGATATATTCCTTCGGTTTCTCGACGAGCCGGACGACGCGCCCCTCGCGCAGCTCGGCGACGCCGAACATCTGCGGATCGGGCACCTTCGCCAGCAGAATCTGCGCTGACGGCCGGTCGCGTGTGAACTCCTGCACGAACTGCGTGATCCCTTTGTTCAACAGGTTGTCGCCCAGGTACATCACGAACGGATCGGTGCCGATGAAGCCTTGGCTGATCTTGACGGCGTGCGCCAGGCCGCGCGGCGCATCCTGCTCGATGTAGGTCACGCGTACACCCCATCGCGATCCATCGCCAACGGCCGCGCGGATCTCGCTCTGCGTGTCGCCGACGACGATGCCGATGTCGCGGATGCCGGCATCGGCGAGCGCCTCGATGCCGTAGAAGAGCACCGGCTTGTTGGCGATCGGCACCAGCTGTTTCGCGCTGGTGTAGGTCAGCGGCCGCAGCCGCGTCCCCCTGCCCCCGCTGAGAATCAGTCCCTTCACGTCGCTACTGCGCTCCGAAGGCGCCGAAGAAGTTCGAGAACGTGCCGAGGCCCGCCAGGACGAACCCGAAGTTGAAGCGCCGGTCGGACGAGACCGGGATGTCCGAGGCGTAGTTGTATTTCTGGAACTCCACCATGAGACCACAGCACTGCGCGAGGTACGCGGCCGAGATGTTCTGGCTCTGAATGTACGAGCGGGCGATGTCCCAATTTAGCGCGTAGGTCAGGTGGGCCCGGTCACCGAGCCACCGAAGCGTCGTCCCACCGTAGATGAAGTCGCTGTTCGATGCTCGATTGTGACTGTAATTCAGGTTCGCCGAGGCGGTCGCCAGATTCATCGTCCCGCCGGCCGAGATGGTCGCGAGCCCGAGGCCCGACACGTCGTACTCCACGCGCGAGTTCAGATCGAACGCGTTGCTCGGCGACACGCGTGCGGTCAGCGTAATCGGCGACAAGTCGGAGGGCGGGCGCTGCGAACCGACGGTGCTTTGATAGGACGAGTCGTACAGCGACGATTCGGGATTCGAGTAATAGGTCTGCTGGATGCCGACGGTCACGAACTCTCGCGTCTGCCCCCGGACGCCGTCGACCGTGTGACCGCGATAGAACAGCCGGTTGGTCAGGCCGTAGGTGAACTTTGTGTTGCCGCTCACCACGAAATCGGACACGTCGCTGCCGTTCTTGGGCGTGCTCGTGTAGTCGGAGATTTGGCTCGTGAAGTCGCCGGTGAATGCGGGCTCGATCACGTGCTTCAACCGCTCGGCCCATCCGCTCTGCAGATCCCAGATGCGGGTGAACACCGGACCGACGATGTCGGAGCGCAGCGACGAATACTGCCTCACGTAGGCCCGATCGTCGAGCGCCCCGCCGCTCGTCGTCGCGCGGCGCGAATAGCGCGTGGTGCGATACGTCGCGCTCGTGTTGACCGAAAGGAACGTCAGTCGCGACAGCGGCACGCGGATGGTCGGGGTCACGTCGAGCCGGCCGAAGCTGTCATCCTGGACGACCACGTCGTCGACCACTGATCGGCTCGGGATGAACCCGTATTCGCTGTTGATGGATGCGTAGATCGGCGCTCGGAACAGCCGCTGCGGCGCGAGGCTGGCGGTCACGCGCGGGGTGCTGCCGTAGACGGTGGAGCTGGTGCTGCTGCTGAACACCTCGCTGCGCTGATAGAGCGTGCTCGTCGACACCGGCCCGACGCTCCCGGTCAGTCCTGCTTCGATGGTCCGCCGGTTGCGCGAGGCCTGATAGATGTTCTGGTGATAGAGCTGCTGGTTGATCAGATCGCTGAAGTAGTCGATGCGTGCCCGCGCGCGAAACGTCCGCGAGATCACCTGGCTGACCGAGCTCGTCACTTCGTAGCTCGAGCTGGCAGGGACGGTGTTGATCTGACCGTTGCTCGTGTAGGAGGCTTCGCTCTGATCGAAGCGGTACAGACGCAGGTCGCCGGCGGCTCGCGGCGACGCGATGTACCGGTATTCCATGCCCGTCCCCTGGCCGGCACGCGTGAACCAATCGTGGAAGAAGGTCGCATCGTGGCTGCGGCCGATCGCCCAGAAAAACGCGTTGCTGATGCCCTGCCCACGGATGGTCGACTGGTTGTAGGTCGGCAGCAGGAAGCCGGTCTGCCGGCCAGTGTCCTGAATCGGATAGTAGATGATCGGCAGGTACATGATCGGCACGCCCTTCACGCGCAGCACCGTATCGCGCGCGAAGGCGTAGTCGTCGAGATTGAGCACCAGGCTGTGGCTGGTCATCTGCCAGCGCGGCGTCGGCTGTGTGCAGGTGCTGAAGCCGCCGCGCGTGATCCGGTACTTCTTCGGCCCGATCTTCTCCACCGTCTCGCCGAAGAAGTAGACGTCGGCATCCTGATTGCCGAACTGCTTCCGGTCGGCCATCGCGCCGAGCGACATCATCCCCTGCGCCACGCTGAACGTGCCGGTGCTGTTATCGACGTTGAATTCGACACGCTCGGCGGCGATGCGTCCCTCGGGCCCGGCAAACACGACGTTGCCCTCCGCCACCAGGCGCTTCGTGTCGTTGAAGTAGTCCAGACGGTCGGCAAAGATCTTCGTCTGATTGTCGATCGGCAGCTCCACGTTGCCGGTCCAGCGCAGATGGTTGGGCGAGACCTGTTCGACGCGATCGGCCCCGCCTTCGACGCGATCGAAGAACGAGCCTCCGGCCTGCGGTGTTGGAGTCGGTTTCTGCTCCGGGCGCGGCGGCTGCGCCAATGCATGGGGCGCGCTGGTCGGGCTGACGCACACGATCAGGGCGACGACGAACCAGCGCATGGAGAACCGCGAACGCACGAAGCAGGCAGGCACTGGGACATCACCGGAGAATAGCACGGCGAATCAGGCTCTCTCGTACCGCCCCCACCAGAAAGATCGAGCCGGCGACGCAGACGGTCGGCGCCATCTCGAGCGCCCGATCCACCGCGCGCGCGGCGTCGGGCTCGACCAGTACGTCGATGGCGCCCGCCTCTCGCAGGTGCGCCGCGAGATCGTCGGCGGGCCGCGCGCGCGGCGTGGGCGCGGCCGTCGCAATGACGCGCGACACGGTCGGCAGCAACGTGCGGACGATTTCAGCCACGTTCTTGTCGCGCATCACTCCCACCACCAGCGGTGGACGTTCTGGATGCCAGCGTCGTAAGTAGGCGGCAAGCGCACGAGCGCCTTCCGGATTGTGCGCCGCGTCGAGCAGCACGCGACGGTCGCCGTCGATCGTCACCAGCTCGAGTCGCGCCGGCCACTCGGCCCGTGCCAGACCCCGCTCGATCGCCGCGCGATCGATCCGCGTGCCAGCCGCGGCAGCGGCCTCGAGCAGCCGTACTGCAACGAGCGCGTTGGCGATCTGGTGTTCCCCCCGAAGGCCCAGCGCGACCGGGCCGTATGTGGCGTGAGGCGTCTCAATCGTCAGACGCGCCCGTCCATCAACCAGCTCGGCCTCACACCGTGCGTTGGCCGATGCGTCGATGAGCGTGGCGCCGCGCTCGTCCGCAACCCGGCGCACCACGGCCCGAGCCTGTGGCGGCAGATCGCCAGCCACGACGGTCATGCCGCCCTTGATGATGCCGGCCTTTTCGAACGCGATCGCCTCGAGGGAATGGCCTAGATGCTGCTGATGGTCGAAATCGATTGTCGTGATCGCTCCCGCGACCGGGGTAATCACGTTCGTTGCATCGAAGCGTCCGCCGAGTCCCACTTCGATCACGGCGACGTCGACGCCGGCCCGACGAAACAGCTCGAACGCGGCTGCCGTCGTCGCCTCGAAGAACGTCGGCGGCACTGGAAGCACGCCCGACCGCTGCAGACGCTCGGCACACGCCAGCACGTGGTCGACGGCCGACTCGAGGGCGGCGATGCCGACGGGTTCGTCGTCGATGACGAAGCGCTCGGATAGATCGCTGAGATGTGGGGACGTGTACCGGGCCGCGTGGATGCCGGCGGCGCGAAGCGCCGCATGCGTCATCGCGGTCACCGACCCTTTGCCGTTCGTGCCGGCGATATGCAGCGACGTGAACGCACGCTCGGGGTGATCGAGTGCCTCACAGAGACGCGTGATGTTGTCGAGACCGAGCTTGATGCCGAAGGTCTCGAGCGCAAACAGCCGCTCGAACACTAGTGCTCGTCTGAAGGCCTCAGGGCCCAGGCCTCAGGCCGCAGAACAACGGGCCCCAGGGCCCAGGGCCTCAGAATTGATGGAGGGCGTAGAGCGTGCGGCCTGAGGCCTCGTGATCTGGGGCCTGGGGCCTGGGGCCTGAGGCCTGAAATCGGAGGCATCACTGGCTAGCGCCGTGAGTCGAGTGTGGCGGCCGCAACCCCGACGGGCTCAGGTTCGGCCGAGCGTCTCCGTTCGGCGCCCATGAATCGGAGCGCGCGGGACAGCGTCGCCTTCATGTCGCGCCGATCGACGACGAGATCGAGCATGCCTCGCTCCACGAGGAATTCGCTGCGCTGAAACCCCTCGGGCAGTTTCTGCCGAATCGTCTGCTCGATGACGCGCGGACCCGCGAATCCGATCAACGCCTTCGGCTCGGCGATGTTCAGGTCGCCAAGCATCGCGAAGCTGGCGGTGACTCCGCCAGTCGTCGGATCGGTCAGCACCGAGATGAACGGCAGCCGCGCGCGATCGAGGCGCGCGAGCGCGGCCGATACCTTCGCCATCTGCATCAGCGAGAGCGCCCCTTCCATCATGCGCGCCCCGCCCGAGCACGAGATGATGATTACCGGCTGACGCCGCTCGAGTGCCATTTCGACCGCACGCGTGATCTTCTCGCCGGCGACGATGCCCATGCTGCCGCCGATGAAGCCGTACTCCATCGCCGCGACGACAACGTCGATGCGATCGAGTTGTCCGGTGGCCACGATCACCGAGTCCTTCAGCCCCGAGCTCTCTTGAGAGGCCTTGAGACGATCGCGATAGGGTTTGGTGTCGGTGAATTGAAGGGGATCGGTGGAAGTGAGGTTGCGGTAGTGCTCCCGATACTGGCCATCGTCGAAGAGCCCTTTCAACCGCTCGCTGGCTGATATGCGGAAGTGGTGGGCGCACTTCGGACAGACGTTCAGGCTGCCCTCGAGGTCCTTGTTGTAGATGAGTTGGCTACAGCCCGGACACTTGACCCAGAGGCCCTCGGGTACTCGACTTGGCTTTTCGGCCGTTGACGAGGCGATGGGTTTCCGGGTCTTCTTGAACCAGGCCACTGGGGGTAATTAAGCAGGTAACAACCCAAAAAGTCAAAACTCAAAAACCCCGCTTTCACCTTTTGTCCGTTCGTCACGTCCGCGGGACGTAGTACTGCGTTCCCCGACCCATGGCTTGGATCTGCTTCAGCAGGTCCTCGAGCGCATCGTCGCTGCCGGCGAGATCGAGCTGCGAGGTTTCGACCACCAGCAGCGGCGTGGCGCTGTAGTGAAAGAAGTAGTGCTGGTACGCCTCGTTCACTTCTTTCACGTAGCCCTCGTCCGGATCGAGTGACTCGCCTTCGACGTCGCGCGCACGGTCCCGCAGGCGACGCACGAGCACGTCGGTGGGTGCCTGCAGATAGATCACGAGATCGGGTGCAGGGACGTCCTTGGCCAGCAGATCGTAGAGACGCTGATAGATGAACAGCTCGTTATCGTCGAGATTGAGATACGCGTAGATCTTGTCCTTGTCGAACAGGTAGTCGCTGACCGTCGACTGCGCGAAGAGGTCGCCCTGATGCAGCGTGAGCTGCTGGCGATGTCGATTCAAGAGGTAGAACAACTGCGCTTGCAGCGCCGCTCCAGCGCGGGCGTTGTAGAAGTCGGCGAGGAACGGGTTCTCGCTCTCCTCGAGCACCGCGGTCGCATCGAGCCGTGCGCCGAGGCGTTCGGCGAGCGCAGTCTTGCCGACGCCGATTGGACCTTCGACCGCGATGTACCGAAAAGACATGTGGGGGGCTCGCCCAGGGCTCCACGGCCATACAACGATGGAGGCCTCGGTGGGTTTTTCGTGCATGCTATCATCGCGACCGATGCGCACGGTGAGTCGCAGCGCACTGGTTGCTGTCACTATCGCCATCGTCTCTTCTGCCTGCGCCTCTGCTCCGATCGTTCCCACCGTTCCGGTCATCACGTGGGACCAGAAAGTGAGCGCGATCGTCCGGCTCGAGGATCAGCGCATCCTGCGTGAGCCCAACCCGCCGGCACCGGTCATCCTTCGCCCGGCAACGAAGCGAGAGCCCGCAATCGTGGCGCCGCCACCACCGACGGATCTCACCCGCCTCCTCAAGGACGAGGAAGCGCGAGTGCGGCGCCGCGCGGCGCTGGCGATCGGCCGCGTCGGGTCGACGGAAGGGATCGAGCCGCTCACGGCGCTGCTCACCGACAGCGAAATGGAAGTGCGGCAGATGGCCGCGTTCGCGCTCGGGCTGATCGGCGACGGGATGGCGCGTCCCGCGCTGCTCAACGCGTTGAAGGACTCGCAGCCGATGGTGCAGGGACGCGCGGCCGAGGCGCTCGGGCTCATCGGCAATCGCATGGATGCCTCCGCCGTGTCCGCGATGGTGCAGGCGCACGTTCGCTCCGGCGTTCTCAAAGGTGTGATGCCCGATGACCTCGGGTATCCGCTCTCGCCGCAAATCGAGGCGACGCGCCTAGGACTCTATGCACTGACGCGGCTACAGGACTACGACGCGCTTGCCGCGGCGGTGCTCGCCAACGGTCAACCAGTTTCCGCGTGGTGGCCGATCGCGTACGCGCTTCAGCGCGTCGGCGACCCTCGCGCCGCATCCGCGCTCACCGCGCTGTTGTCCACGCCCGGTCGGTACACCGCAGCGTTCGCCGCTCGTGGTCTGGGCCTGGCCAAGGCGACGCAGGCCGCGCCGGCTCTTCGACAGATCGTCAGCGAGCGGCGTGCGCCGTCGGGTGTAGTGGTTCAGGCGATCCGCGCGCTCGCCGCGATGGGGGACGCGGCGGCCGTTCCCGTCCTGCGGACGATCGTCACGACGCCGTCGGCCGATCCGGCGCTGCGTCTCGAGGCGACCACCGCGTTTGCGACGCTGGTCGATGCGTCGGCGCTCGATCTCCTGCTCGATCTGCTGTCGAACCCGACGCCGGCACTTCGAGGAGCGGCATTCGGGGCGCTTGCCCGGGTCGATCGCGATACGTTCCTGTCGACGCTGGCCGGCCTCGATGCCGATCGCGACTGGACGGTGCGGGTCGCGGTCGCCAACGCGCTGGCGACGCTGCCGGCCGAGCGCAGTGTTCCGCGGCTGACGGTGATGCTGCAGGATTCGGATCAGCGCGTCATTCCCGCGGTGCTCGCGGCCCTGGCGGCCGTCAAAGCGCCCAACGCCGAGCGCATCCTGATCGATCGGTTGAAGACCGGCGATGTCGTCGTACGGGGCGCCGCGGCGAGCGCGTTGGGCGACCTCAAGCCGACGTCGGCCGTGCAGTCGTTGATCGACGCGTACCGAGGCAGCGCGCCCGACCGGGAGTACGGCGCCCGCGCCAGTGCGCTCGGCGCGCTCGCCAAGATTGATCCGGCAGCGGCGCGGCCCGTGCTCGTCGAGGCGCTCAAGGATCGCGACTGGCCGGTGCGGATTCGTGCGGCGGAGCTCCTGCGGCAGCAGAACGCTCCGGAGCAGCCCACTCGTCCAGCGGCCGCGGTGCCCATCGGGAGTGCCGAGTTCCAGGCGGTCGTGGCCCCACGCTATTCGCCGCACGCCTACATCGAGACCGACAAGGGCGCTATCGAGATCGAGCTGGCGGTGCTCGACGCACCGCTGACGGTGGCCCACTTCATGACGCTCGCCCGCAAGGGATTCTTCAACGGCATCGCGTTTCACCGGATCGTGCCGGATTTCGTGGTGCAGGGTGGTGACCCGCGTGGAGACGGGGAAGGCGGGCCGGGCTACACGATTCGGGACGAGCTCAATCAGCGGCCGTATCTTCGTGGCGTCGTCGGCATGGCGCTCGACTGGAAGGATACGGGCGGCAGTCAGTTCTTCATCACCCATTCACCGCAGCCGCACCTCGACGCGCGCTACACCGTGTTCGGCCACGTCGTCGCCGGGATGGACGTCGTCGATCGCCTGCTGCCGTGGGATGTGATCCGCAGCGTGAGGGTGTGGGACGGGGTCAGTTCCCAGTAGCTCGCTTCGCTTGCAGGTGCGTTCTCCCGTCGGTCGCGAGGTGCGTTGAAAGGTGTGAGTTGGAAGTTGGGATTTGGGAGCTGATCGATTGAGGCCAACCCCCGATCCCACCGCACCTGGTGCACTGGGATCAGGAGTTGGTTGTCTCGCGTGGCGGTTATCTCTTCTTCGCCGCCTTCTTCTTTGCGCCCTTCGCTTTCTTCGCCATGTGAATCCCCCCCTTCGCCCGTGGTGTGGATACGCGAACGCGTCAGCGGAGCACTCGGCGCACTCTGCCGCCTGGCACGTCGGCCCGATTGTCAGTGACGCTGCTTCGCGGGCTCGCTCCCGGGCGCGGGTGGCGCGTCGGGAGATCTTGAAAGCTGTGGGACAAAAAAAAGGGGGTGCTCCCTTCGAGCACCCCGTGAAGCCGTGCGGAAGAACTACCGCTTCTTCGCGGCCTTCTTCTTCGAGGCCTTGGCTTTCTTCGCCATTGTGTTCTCCTCAGGATTAGCAGCTCAGCCTCCGACGAACCGC
>Ga0111539_10001400_pt1 | contig 32102 bp, 30 predicted proteins | sample RhiMethybrSRZTD1_FD_79667 | JGI IMG/M metagenome (GOLD analysis project Ga0111539, IMG submission 79667) | Populus rhizosphere microbial communities from Tennessee, USA - Rhizosphere MetaG P. TD hybrid SRZTD1 (version 2) (version 2) | ecosystem: Host-associated > Plants > Roots > Rhizosphere >...
CGCTCGCGAAGACGCAGCGCCACGCCACCGTAAAACACCGACGCGCCGCCGACACACGCGATCGTGCCGAGCGTATTGGCGCTGCCGCCCGCACTCACGCTGTACGGCGCCTCAGATGAATACGCGGAGGTGAGGCTGAAGAAGCCGTCGGCTCCCCAGTTGTCGCGGCTCCGCTGCACCCAATCGCCGCGCTCGATCATCAAGACGCGTTTGCCCGCCCGAACTGCGGGCAGCGCCGCCATGGCTCCGCCAAAGCCGCTTCCGATCACGATGAGGTCGTAAGCTTCCAAATTGAGAACTTAGAATGCAAAAGTCAAAAGGACCCCGAGCGAACCGCACCCGGTGTGCTCTTTGAATGTTGTCGCGGTATGCCTAACTCAAAACCGCGCGATCTGTGTGAGCGAACCTTCCTGTTCGCCAGCGACATTGTCGCATTTTGTCTGGTACTTTCCCAGCGTCCCGGCGCATCTCGCCAGATCGCGGGACAGCTGCTGCGCGCGGGAACGTCTGTTGGAGCGAACGCTGAGGAGGCAAAGGCTGCGTACACACGCCGGGAGTTTGCGTGCAAAAGCAGCATCGTCCTGCGCGAGGCCCGCGAATCCAGATACTGGCTCAGACTGATAATCGCGACTCGACTAGCGACGAGCGACCTGGTCGATCCAATGTTGGCTGAAGCGAACGAACTGGTTGGGATCTACAGTGCGACCGTGAAGAAGGCGAGACAACCGCTCAAGACGGAGCGCGAGACCTAATCCCTGATTTGACCGGCCGGGTGCCTTGTTCTCAACGGCCTTTTAACTTCTGACTTTTAACTTTTGACTTTCACGAAGTGGAGCCCGCACTCAGTCTTCTCGCTGCCGCGCCACCGACCTGACCGCGGGTCTTCACCGGGCATGACCGGGCTGGTGCAGGGCATGCAGCCGATGCTCGGATAGTTCTGATCGTGCAGCGGATTGTAGGGCACGTCGTGTTTGCGCACGTAGGCCTGCACCTCGTCGAACGTCCAGCGCACCAGCGGATTGACCTTGATCAGGCCGAAACGCCCATCCCAGCTGACGACAGGGGCGTTGGCCCGTTCCGGCGTCTGATCACGCCGGATCGCCGTGATCCAGGCGGCGTAGTTTGCCAGCATCGAGCGCAGTGGCTGCATCTTCCGAAGATCGCAGCAGCGATCCGGATCCCTCCCCCAGAGTGCCGGCCCCTCGTGCGCAGCCTGCTCGTCCACCGTGTGTGCCGGGCTCACCCGCTTGATCGTCACGCCGTACCGCTGTTCGATCTGTTCCCAGAGCGTGTAGGTTTCCTGGAACAGCAGGCCGGTATCGAGCGTGAACAAATCGAGCGGCAGCTTGTGCCGCGCGATCATGTCGGTGACCACGCAGTCTTCGATGCCAAGGCTGGTGGCAAAGGTCAGATGGCCCTGGAACTGCTCGACTGCCCATTTGAGGATGTCCTCAGCTGACGCGGTTTCCAGTTCCTGCGCGGTCTGTTTGATTTCTTCGATCGTCACGACAACAGCTCCTCGAGCGCTTTGCGGACCGCCTCGATCGCTTCCGCGTCAGATCCTGCGCCGCGCGCCAGTTGCGCGATTCGCTGCGCTGCGCTGGGCCGTCCGACCGCCGCTTCGCGATCGCGCAACATCTCTCCAATCATGCCTGCGCCGGCGGTGAAATTCGTCGCCCGATCGATCAGGATGAAGCTGCCGGTTCCCCGATTCTCGCTGTAGCGGTCGAAGATGACCTGGCGGGCGGTCGAAACCGTGACCGAACCGATTTGATTCAACACGAGCCCGTGGTCCACTTCGGCATTGACGGTCCGCGAGGTGTGTTTCAGCAGATAGACTCGCGAGGGATCGAGCGGCCGCTCATCCATCCACACGACGTCGGCCTTGAATCGCTGCCCTACCTGCGGGTCGCCGACGCCAATCATATCGCCACGGCTGATGTCGATCTCGTCCTCGAGTGTCAACGTCACTGACATCGGCGAGCGCGCGACCTCGATATCACCGTCCCAGGTCACGATGCGCGCCACACGCGTGGTGCGCCCCGACGGCCAGATCGTGACGGTGTCGCCCGGTCGAACCGTGCCCGAAACGATCTGTCCGGCGTAACCACGAAAGTCGTGGGTCGGGCGCTGGACGAGCTGTACCGGGAACCGCAGCGGCTTTGCCGACGCATTCCGATCGACCTCGACGGTCTCGAGGAACTCGAGCAGCGACGCTCCTTCAAACCACGGCGTCCTCTCACTTCGGGTGATGACATTGTCACCGTGCAGCGCGCTCAGCGGAATCGGGTGCAACTTCGCGTTCGGCAGAATCCTGTCGAACTCATCGACGATGTCCTCGAAGACCGTGCGGTCGAAATCGACGAGATCCATCTTGTTCACGGCAAGGACGTAGTCGGTGATTCCGAGCAACCTGGCGATCTGCGCGTGGCGTCTCGACTGCGCGCGAACGCCGTGCCGCGCGTCGATGAGCAGGATGGCGACATCGGCGGTCGACGCGCCGGTCGCCATGTTGCGGGTGTACTGCTCGTGGCCGGGCGTGTCGGCGAGGATGAATTTTCGCCGCGCCGTCGCGAAGTAGCGGTAGGCGACGTCGATGGTGATGCCCTGCTCTCGTTCGGCTTTCAGCCCGTCAGTGAACAGCGAGAAATCGATCGGACCCGCGAGCAGGTTCTTCGACGCCTTCTGCACCGAGTGCACCTGGTCTTCGTAGACTGAACGCGAATCGTACAGCAGCCTTCCGATCAGCGTGCTCTTCCCATCGTCCACGCTCCCAGCGGTGCAGATCCGAAGTAGACCGGACATCAGAAGTACCCCTCGCGCTTCTTCAGCTCCATGGAGCCGTCCTGATCGTGATCGATGATGCGCAGCTGACGCTCGGAATTGCGCGCCGCGATGAGCTCGTCGATGATCTTCGGGACCGTGTCGGCGGTCGAACGGACGGCGCCGGTGCACGGGGAGCAGCCGAGCGACCGCATCCGGCACATGATCCGCTCGGGGCGCTCGCCTGGCATCAGCGGAACGAATGGCTGCTCGAGGGTGATGAGTGATTCGCCGCGGACGACCACCTCGCGCTCCTTCGCGAAATACAGCGGCACGACCGGGATCTTTTCGACGTCGATGTAGCTCCAGACGTCGATCTCGGTCCAATTCGACAACGGGAACACGCGAATGCTCTCGCCCTGTCGAATCCGGCTGTTCAGCAGGTTCCAGAGCTCGGGCCGCTGGTTCTTGGGATCCCACTGCCCGTTGGCGTCGCGCAGCGAGAAGATTCGCTCTTTGGCCCGCGAGCGCTCCTCGTCCCGCCGAGCGCCACCGAACGCGGCATCGAAACCGCCGGCCTCCAGCGCGTCGAGCAGCGACTTGGTCTTCAGGGCGCCGCAGCATCGCTGGGTGCCGACCAGAAACGGCGTCGTGCCGTCGGCGATGGCCTCGGTGTTCGTGTGCACGATCAGCCGCGCGCCGATCTCCTTGGCGTAGCGGTCGCGAAACTCGATCATCTCGCGGAACTTGTAGGTCGTGTCCACGTGGAGGAGCGGGAACGGAATCGGACCGGGATAGAACGCCTTCTGCGCCAGTCGCAGCAGGACCGAGGAGTCCTTGCCGATCGAGTAGAGCATGACCGGGCGCTCGAACTCGGCCACCACCTCGCGCATGATGTGGATGCTCTCGGCTTCCAGGGCGCGCAGGTGGTCATAGCTCGGCGTCAGTTTCGATTGCGCCGGCTTGTCGACTCGCGTTTCATACATGTGGTGCACGGTGGCTGACATAAGAACCCTGTAAAAACCGAACGTAAAACAAAAAAGCCCGGGGGTTCTCCCCGGGCTTTCAGTCTTCGCTCCGCTGGTGATGGCTAGCGGGTACGTGTAATCAATGCGAGCAGACTGGCAGCGCGGGGACCCGTCGGGCCCTGATACAACAACACGCGCACTTCCGACCTGCCACGGTCATATTGCTGTATCTACTTGTAGCAATTTGGCTTGTGGATGTCAATCAGCCTGTAGGCCCCAGCTTCAACTCGGGCGTTTCGTCGGCCGGGGCATGCGCCACCGAGAAAAACCGGTACAACAGCCATGTGTCTAACACGGCGACGCCGGCAAGAATCGAGTAGCCGGCCAGCCCTGGGATCAACCCGAGCGACTGGACCAGCTTCGACAAGCCAAAACCGACAATCCAGGCATCAAAGCTCATGCAGATCCGGCGGAACGTTTCCGACCGCATGCGGCGAATGATCGCCGCGCCGATCGGGACGCCAATGGCGACGCTCGGCACGATCCACGGCACCAGGGCCACGCTCTCGCGGGCGAACAGGCCCACGTAGAGATAGCTGAGGCCGGTCATCGACGACTCGGCGAGTCGCACCAGACCGAGGGCCGCCCGGAATTCGCGTTTCGCGAGCCCCTGATTGTTGAGGGCGATCGCCAGCGGCGGGCCCGAAATCGTGGTGACCGAGTAGAGCACGCCGACCCCGGTTCCGAAGACGAGCGCAGCCGCCCGCTCCGACTTGATCGGCCGACGGAAGCCTGCCGCCTGCAGCAGGATCAGCGGCAGCAGCACGACGAACGTGTACAGCTTCAACCAGTCGGGGCTGACGCTCGATAGCAGCATCGTCCCCACCATGATGCCTGGAACAAGTCCCAGAATCATGGGCGACACGCGGCGCCATACTGCGGGCACCGACTCACGGTTTACCCAGAGCACGTAGGCGTTCAGAGGAACTTCGATGATGATGAGCGCGGGGTTGAGCGTGCGATTCGAGAGGAACAGCAGTGCCAGCGGCACCGTGATCGACGAAAAGCCATAGCCCAGCGCACCGTTGACAATGGCGGCGACGAGGGTGATCAGGCCGAGCGCGAGTGCGTGCGGAGGCACGACGTCGATGCCCTTCCTTAGAACGCGAGTTGCGTCCGGAACAGGATGACGTTCTCCGTCGGGCGTGCGGCATTCCCGCCTGAGAACTTCGTCCTCTCGAAGGTTGCGTAGTACTTGATGTAGGCGACTGGGTACCAGTTGGCCGCGATGGTGAACGATTGCGCCTTCTGGTTGGCGGTGGCTGAGGCCAGTCCGGCTGAGAATACGTCGGGATCGACGTGCAGTTCGCTGTAACGGCCAACGATCTGAAGTGCGCCCCATCTTCCAGCGGTTGGGTCGAAATTGTTCGTTGGCCTGACGCCGCGATCTGTTGCCGCCTCTCCCGTCACGACGTACGAGCCGGTGACGTCCCATCCGTGATTCGTGACGTCAGTGTTCACGGCGTCTTTGGCGACGGCCTGCGTCGACCGCATGTACTCCGCAAACCCACCAAACGCCTTGTAGTAGTAGAAGACGGCTGGTGATACTCGGTTGCGGTTGCCGTTCGCGGAGGCGGCCGCCAGATACGAGAAGTAGGTCTGGCCCACAGACGTTCTGAACAACGGCAGCAGAGCACCGCTCTGCTGCCCCGTCGAGCCGCCGATCTGGAAGCCAAGTCCATTCGCTGCGCTTGTTGGCTGCGCCGACGAGCGGAAGGGCTGCACGACGATGCGGCCGGCCAGGTCCTTTCCGCTGTTGCTGTCGAGATCTAGCGCACTGCTGCTACCGTCGGGAATGCCGTTGAACACGCCGCCCGCGTAAAACAGCCTCCCTGCCGCCAGATCTCCCTGCGCTTGAACTCCGATATCGCGATTCGGCACCAGGCTCGACGCGAGGGACCGTTCCGGAAACAACAGATACGCGTCGCCCATGATCAACTCATAGCCGATCGGGGTTTTGTCTTTGCCAGTGCGGACCCGGAACTTTGGCGAAAACCTGATGTCGAAGTACGCATCCTGCACGTTCGCGACGGCGTTGCCAAAATCAGGCATGAATTTGAAGGTGAAGAACCTGGCCACCTGGCCCGTGAAGGTCGGACGCAACTTGCGAATGGTGAAGGTGTTGGTAATCGGCAGCGGGTCATCCAGCGAGAACCGTCCATCCATCTGGGCCACCATGCCAAGCACCAGGCGGGTATCGCCGTTCGCGGTCTGAATGAAAAAGCCGTCCTGAAAGCCGGCCTGCAGCGGCGGAGCGGCGGGCGGCGTCTGAGCTGATGCGGCGGCCGGCGGCGGACTCTGGGTGGATGCTGTAGCCGGCGCGGTCTGAGCCTGTGCGACCGACGAGAGTGAAAGGGCCGCTGCGGCAGCCCAAACGGTCGCACGCACTGCAGATCGGAAGAAAGTCATTCGCGTCTCCTGAAAGTCTCCAGCTGAATTCGAGGACCCTGGCGTACAAGAAAAAGGCCCGGGGACGATTGAACGCCTCCGGGCCTGGATGTCGCAAGCGTGGACTTGAATTACACAATCAGTCGGTCACGCAAAGAACAACAGCGGCGCGAAGGCATCCGGTGCCCCGACAACAACAACACGCTGCGCCGTTTCTCTTTGCGAACATCGAGCCTCCTTTTTCTACTTGATTCGCGGAGACGGTGTCAACCCTTCACCCCACAAACTGATCTCGCAGGGTGACAGGCGAGAGGGGTGGTGCCGACAATCTCTGAGGAATTCCAAACCGCTCGACTGGCGTATTCGTTGCACCGGCACCGATCCGCCGCCTTGCTTCAGGAGTCGATTCACCGTGCGCTCAGAACGCTTGAATGTCCACCGGGATCACCGGTTGCCCGGTGCCTCGGCAATCTTCATGTTGGCGCTGCTGACAGCCGCTCCCGCGTCGGCGCAATACGCTTACCCACCTCCGTATCCCTATTACGGCGCCGGCTACGCGGGGTATGGGAGCGACCTGCGGGTCCTCGTCAAGCCGAACAATGCCTCGGTTTTTGTTGATGGCTACTTCGCGGGCGAGGTGGACGACTTCGACGGCGTGTTCCAGCGGCTTCACCTGGAGCCAGGTCAGCACGAGATCGTCGTGTACCTCCCGGGGCATCGCAGCATCCGGCAACGCCTGTATTTCAGCCCCCGCTCAACGCGCAAGCTCTCCGGATCGCTGGAAAGTCTGGCTCCTGGTGAGCCGGATGAGGGGCCTCCCGTTCCGTCGAACCCACCTCAACCACCGGATCAGGATCGGACGCCTCCCACTGGCGGGCCGCCGCCGGCGGCCGGGTCGACGCCTCCGCCCGAACGCGGGCCCGGCCCAGGACGGTACCCATCGCAGCCCTCACGTTTCGGTACGCTCTCGCTCAGTGTGGAGCCCAGCAACGCCGAAGTGCGCATCGACGGGGAACGCTGGAACTCCGGGCCGAGCGACGAGCGCCTCCTGATTCAGCTGGCCGACGGCCGGCATACGGTGGAGGTCACAAAGAGCGGGTACCGTCAGTTTGCCACTGAGGTGCAGGTGCGTGCGGGCGAGACCTTCCCGCTCAATGTGAATCTCGCAGCTGATCGATAGGCCTTTACGAAGCCACGAAATGGCTATGCCCGCGGACTATAATCGCTCACATGAACGCACTCATCCGCCTTACGGGGCCGCTGGTCGTCGCAGGCCTTTTGTCGACGTCGTTTTCCGGCACGCCGCTACGCGCTCAGGCGCCGGCCGCAGCCCCGCAGGTCTTCAACCCGCAGGACGTTATCCCCGTCGAGTCGATTGTCCGTGAAGGCAAACTGCCTAATGGGCTGACCTTTACCATCAAGCGCAACACCAGACCGGCGGGCCGCGTCTCGATGCGACTGGCCATCAAAGCCGGGTCCTTGTACGAGACCGATGATCAGCAGGGCCTCGCGCACCTGATCGAGCACATGGCGTTCAACGGCAGCGCGCACTTCAAGCCGGGCGAAGTGTTCTCGTACTTCGAGTCGGTCGGCGCACAGCTGGGGCCGCACATCAATGCCTCGACGAGCTTCGACCAGACGATTTACCGACTCGACCTCCCGACCGACAAGCCCGATATCGTGGCCAAGGGGCTGACCGCCCTGTCAGATTTCGCCGGCGGCCTGACGCTCGATCCCGTCCAGATCGACAAAGAGCGCGGGGTCGTGATCGAAGAATGGCGCGGCCGGCTCGGCGCTGACTCCAGAATCCGCGATGAGCAGATTCCGATCCTGTTCTATCGATCCCGCTATGCGGATCGCATCCCAATCGGAAAGCCGGAGATCATTCAGAACGCGCCACCACAGCGACTCCGCGCCTTCTACGACGCCTGGTATCGCCCCGATCGGATGGCGGTGATCGCGGTTGGCGACATCGATCCGCAGCAGATGGAAGCGGCGATTCGATCGACGTTCGGACCACTGACGGCCCGCGGCGCCGCGGCATCCCTCCCGGACGACAACGTGCCGCTGCACCGCGAGCTGATGGTCAAGGTCACGTCCGACTCGGAAATCACCCAGTCGTCCATCCAGTTGATTGCCAAGCGGCCGAAAGAGAGCGAGCGCCTCGTGGCCGACTACCGCCGGTCGCTGGTCGAGCGCCTGTTCTATCAGATGTTCGATGACCGGCTGACCGAGCTCTCGCAGCGGCCCGATGCCAAATTCCTCGGCGCCGGAGTCGGTGGAGGAACACTCGGTAAGGATGTCAGCACGTTCGAGCTCGGTGCGAGCGTGAAGGATGGCGCCCTGGCCGAAGGCCTCGCAGCGCTGGCCATTGAAGCGAAGCGGGTCCGCGAATTTGGTTTCACCCCGGGAGAGCTGGATCGCGCCAAGCTTGACCTTCTCTCGTTTTACGAGCGCGCCTACAACGAGCGCGACAAGAGCGACAGCGGCCAGTACGCGGATGAATATCTCCGCCACTTCCTGACCGATGAGCCGATTCCCGGCATCACCTACGAGTACCGTCTCGTGCAGTGGGCCCTCCCGACGATTACACTGGCCGACGTCTCGACGTTGGCCCGGTCCAGACTCTCGGACGAGAGCCGTGTGATTCTGGCCGTGATGCCGCAGAAGCCCGGCCTCGATCTGCCCACCCAAACAGATCTGCAAACCGCACTCGGGTCAGGCGAGCGGGTCACAGTCATGCCGTGGAACGACAACACGACCACGCGCGCGCTGCTCGAAACGATTCCAGCTCCGGCAGCCGTCACGTCGCGCCGCGAGATCGCAGATCTTGGCGTGACCATCGTGCAGTTCGCGAACGGCGTGGAGGCGTGGCTCAAGCCGACCGACTTCAAGAACGATCAGGTCGTCTTCACGATGTACGCGAAGGGCGGGGCCTCAATCGCACCGCCTGCCGACTTCCTCCAGGCTTCACTGGCCACGCAGTACGTTGGCCTGTCTGGTTTCGGTGGCCTCAAGCCGCTCGACCGCACGAGGCTGCTGGCCGGCAAGACCGCCAACGCGTCGCCGTTCATCTCGCTCTCGACCCATGGCATCCAGGGCTCCGCCACGCCGGCGGAGCTTGAAACCGCCCTGCAGATTCTCTATCAGGACTTCACCGCGCCCGATAACGACCCGGGTGTGATGACGCTGATCAGGCGCCAGCTCGATGCGGCCGTTGCGAACCGTGGGCAGAGCCCGGATGAGGTCTTCGGCGAAAAGCTGGAACAGATCAATACGTCGAACCACTACACCTCCCAGCCACTCACCGCCGCGCGGGTGGCGTCGCTCGACGCCGCGAAGATGTATGCGTTCTATCGCGAGCGGTTCTCGAACGCCGCCGATTTCACGCTCTTCATGGTCGGTTCCTTCAAGCTGGAAACCGCCGTGCCGCTGCTCGCGCGATACGTGGGATCCCTACCTTCGACCGGCCGCCGGACCTCGGACTTCAAAGACGTCGGCGTGCGGTTTCCCAGCAGCATCATTCGCGACAGTGTCGTGAAGGGCCGGGAGCCGGTTGCGCAAACGGTGGTCAGCTTTGCGGCCGACCTGCCGCCCGATGCGATCGAGCAGGAGCGAATGCTCGCCGCGACCGCAGTCGTCGAAAACACGCTGCGCGACGTCCTGCGTGAGGACCTCGGCCAGACCTACGGCGTCGGCGTCGGCCTGTCGCAGGCATCCCCCCAGCGCGGCGACGGCCACGTGCAAGTGAACTTCGGGGCGGCGCCGCAGAACATTCAGTCGATGACCGACCGCGTCCTGCAGGAAATCAAGACGCTGCAGCAGAACGGACCCTCGGCCGAGCTCGTGGCAAAAGCCAAGGAGACAGCGCGCCGATCCTACGAAACATCCATGAGAGAGAACGGATACTGGATGGGGCGCCTGCAGCGGATTCACCTGATTGGCGCCAACCCCAGCGAGATCTTGACCCGTCCGCAGCGCATCGAGAGCCTGACACCTGCCGTCGTGCAGGAAACGCTTAAGAAATACTTTCCGCTCGATCGCTACACGATCGTCACGCTGATGCCGGAGACCGCTGGCGCAGCAGCGGCGGCTCAACCGGCTGCTCAGCCGGCGGCTCGCTAGCGGCACCGACGCTACGGAGGCGACCAGGGCCCCGGCCTATCGGGGCCCTGGTCCCCACTTCACACCCGGTCGACTCCAATTCCCAAGCAGACACGGTACGATGGCGGCCGTGCCCCCAACCCATCTGGCATGCAGCGTGCGCGGGTGCGGGCTGCCGCTGGAACGTCGGGATGGCACGCTGGCGTGCCTCGCCGGGCACTCCTACGACGTAGCCCGGAGCGGCTACGTCAACCTGCTCCAACCACAGGATCGTCGTTCCCCCGACGCGGGCGACTCGAGAGCCGCAATCGAGGCTCGCGCTCGCCTGCTGGCTGCCGGCGTCGGACGCGCGCTCGTCGACGCCATCGTCGGTCGCGCAGCTTCTCTGGATCTTGGCGAACATCCTCTTGTCGTCGATCTCGGATCCGGCTCCGGCAATGCCCTGGCGGAGCTGGCTGCTGCGCGTCCACTCAACGCGGTCGGGATCGATCTCTCGTCGGCGGCAGCTGAACACGCGGCCCGCCGTTTTCCGGCACTGACTTGGGTCGTCGCCAATGCCGACCGCCGGCTTCCTTTCCTCGATCGCACGGTGAACCTCGCGCTGTCTCTCCATGGACGTCGCAATCCTGAGGAGTGCGCGCGGGTACTCGCGCCGGGCGGCTGGCTGCTGATCGCCGTGCCGGCCCGCGACGACCTGATCGAGCTGCGGGAGACCGTGCAGGGCCGCGGGATCGAACGGGAGCGCGCCGGCGCGCTGCTCGCCGCACACGAGCCGCACTTCACACTGATCGATCGATCAGAAGTGCGCGACCGCCGCCGCCTGGAGCGTGATGCCCTGCTCGACCTGCTGCGGACGACCTATCGCGGTGAACGCACCAGCGATGCGGGGCGCGTCGATGCGATCACGACCCTCGAGGTCACGCTGGCGTCAGAGATTTTCCTCTTTCGCCCGACCTGAAGGTCGGGCCTACGGATTGGCGTGTTGGCCCGACCTAAAAGGTCGGGCCAACGACCGACGGACAAAACAGGTCGAGCGATCAGGGTTTTGTGACGGCCAGTTCCCGGAGCGGTAACGTCTGTGCCGACGCGGCGTCCCCCGTTGATGCTCGGCGGTGGTAGTCAATCTGTCCAAGGTGATAGCCGAGATGAGACAGCAGGTGAAGCAGAAACAGCTCCGTTGGCAGCGAGACTCCACCCACGGCAACGGGAAATTCCGTCGGAAGCGCGGAGACATCGAGACTCCGCATCGTGTCGGCCACTTCGCGCCGAGCGGCCGCGATCAGGGCTGACAGTTCGGGACGTGACATCCCCCGCACAGAGAACTCGGCATCCCGATCCCGAACGTATCCAGTCTGGCCAAGTGTCGCGCCAATGAAGCTGCGAAGATTCCCGACCAGGTGCAGGGTCAGCGTGCCACCGGAGTTTGGCAGGCCAGGGACCTCGCTCCAAAGAGCGGCATCAGTCGGGTACAGCTCGACCTCGCGGCGGAGTGCGTCCAATTCACGAAGAAACAGAAGCGACAGATCGCTCAACATGGAACTACCTCATTGGCCGCGCACGTCGCGGCCGCTGTTTCGCGGAGATCGATCGGATGACGAGACGACGGCGTGCCCCGCGCTCGATGCGAATGGGTGCTCGGGCCAGAGCAATCCTGATCAACGCACGGATCGCCGGTGTCTCCAGATCTTGGGCTGATCGCAGGGAGATGTGCCTGACGACCGTTCCAGACCCTTTCAACAGCCCGGCGGGATCGGGGAGCTCCGGTCCATCTTGGAGAAAACACAACGTCACCCAGCGCGGAAAGACCGCGATGGAAAACACCGCCTCGGACGCCCGCTCAGAGGGCCCGAAGCCGATGACCAGGGCGTTGTAATTGTCGTAGACGATTTCAACCGCGCCCGGCACGAGCCGGCGCATCGTTGCCAGGGCAGCCCGCGCCTGGGTCGCGACATCAGGCGAGAACTTGGCAATGAATCCCGCGAGCTGGGTGCGTGGGGACCTGGATAGTTTCACCGAACACTCCAATTAGAGCGTTTTTCGTTTCCGCGTAGGATGCGATGAATCGCCGTCGTCCTTCGTGCTTGGTCCTTTGTCCTTCGTCCGTCCCTTGGTCCTTGAGTGTTCTTCGGTCCTTGGTACCTGGCGGCGTAGCGGCGCGAACGCCAAGGACCAGGGGCGAAGGACGACCAACGTCTAAGGACGGACCAAGAACCAAGGCCAAAGAACCAAGGACGAGCAGCTACACCGAAGTGAACACTGCGCTAGCCCAAAGGCGACACATCCGCCTCGTAGTCCACACCGTCGGCCTCGAAGCCAAAAATGCGGAGGAAGTCGCGACGGAAGCCGGCGAGATCGGAAATCTCCAGGATGTTCTCGGTGTTGACCAGTTCCCACCGGCGCCGCACCTCTGCCTGCACGTCCTCTCGCAGCTCCCGATCATCGACGCGGAACCGGCCCGACGGATCGAATCCCGGCGCCGACCCGCCCGGGTACAAGGCGCTGCGGAACAGTCGACTGATGTGACGAATGCAGTCTTCGTGCAGCGACAGCTCCTTCATCACCCTGAACAGGATCGACACGTACAGCGGCACGACCGGGATCGCGGAGCTCGCCTGGGTCACCACAGCTTTCAACACCGCGACGCGAGCGTCACCGTTCAAGGGTGCCAGAACCGTGCGCATGGCGGTTGCGGCGCGATCGAGATCCTCCTTGGCCTTGCCAAGCGTGGCTTCCCAGTAGATCGGCCACGTCAGTTCGCTGCCGATGTAGGTGTACGCAACCGTCTTGAATCCTGAATGCAGCAGTCCCTCTTTGTGAAGGTGTGCGATCCAACGCTCCCAGTCCTCCCCGCCCATGACCTTGACGGTCGCTTGAATCTCCTCGTCCGTCGCCGGCGCCAGGTCCACTTCGCTGACGATGCCCTTCTCGACGTTCAGGCTCTTGATGTGGACGGCACGATCGATCGGCTTGATCGCGCTGCGGTACAACGTGCCGGTGTCAGGGTCGGTGCGGACGGGCGAAGCCAGGCTGTACACCAGGAGATCGATTTGTCCCAAGTCCTTCCGGATGATTGCCGCAATCTGAGCCTTGGTCGCGTCCGCAAAGGCGTCGGCATTCAGCGACCGCGCATAGAGACCGCCGGCGGCGGCGGTTCTGTCGAACGCTAGATTGTTGTACCACCCGGCCGTCGCCGTTCGGTCTTCCGCCGGTTCCTTCTCGAACGACAGACAGAGCGTGCGCGCACCACCGCCGAAGGCGGCCACGATACGTGAGGCCAGCCCGTAACCGCCGGACCCGCCAATCACGAGCACGTTCTTCGGTCCTCCGGCGATCGGGCCGTGCGTCTTCTCCCAGCGGATCTGCTCGTCGACGAGGGCGGCGCAACCGGCTGGATGCGCAGTGGTACAGATGAAGCCGCGAATACGGGGTTTGATGATCATGGGTGGCGTGGAAGCGGCGTGTTCCTCAGACTTCGCATTCTACGATGAAGACGAGGAAGGAGGGACCAGAGCGGCTGGAAACGGCTATCCGGCCTGCTGCGGCGTCGGCTCGTCGGCGGATCGCGCGAGGGTGAACACGAGAATCGCCAGACCCAGCATCACGGCCATGTCGGCCACATTGAAGATGCCCGTGCGCAGTGGACCGACCCCGACGTTCAGAAAATCGATGACGCTCCCACGCACCACGCGATCCATCAGGTTCGATAACCCACCCGCCAGGAACAGGGCCAAGGCGATTAGCTCGGGGCGCGACCGGTGGCGCCGGAGGGCCAGCGCGGCCGTCGCAATCAGACTCAGCGCGTTCCAGACGATGAAGACGCCGGTGCGGACGGCGGGTGGCCACTCAGAACCAAGGCCAAGGAACGCCCCTTCGTTCTCCGCGTAGTCGAGCCGAACCGTGTCGGCCAGGAAGGACTGGCGTGGCATTCCCGCCAGCGTCGATGCGGCGAGGTGCTTGGTCACGCGGTCACACCCCACTGTCATGGCCATCAGGAAGATCAGCGCGAGGATTCTGCCAGTGTTCATGAGTCGAATCGGCCCAGCCGTCACGGAACGGATGGGCTCTCTTCTCTTATCGGCCGTTGGTCCCAGCCAGGCTAGCGGAGCCCCCCTCGACAGCGGGTGCATTGAGGTGAAACTGCAGGAACCGCAGCACCTCTTTGACGATCCGTCGAGATGTTTCGTTGGCGTCGAACAGGTCGAAGGCGTGAGGCCCACTCGCGTGATTCACAACGGTCAGCGGGAGATTGCGAGCGAGCGCTGCTGTCACGAACCGGTCGATCGATTCATTCAGACGAGGCATCTGATCCTCACCCGCCCGCGCCACGAACAACGGCAGGTCTTTCGGCACCTCATCAACAGACCGGCCTGCCCCAGGGTTGACGAACTTGAACATCGCTGCGGCATCCGCCACTCCGGTCGCCTCGTCCCTGTCCAGCATGTATCCGTAACACAGGGCCGCGCACTTCACGGTGGTGTCCTCAGGCTTCATGAGCAGAGACAAAGCGAGTGGAACGTTTCCGGAAGACGCCCACAGACCAATCCGTGTCGAATCAACACCCAATGAGCGACCTTGCTCGTGCAGGTGTTTCATTAGAGCATGAAGGTCCGCGACGGGCTCCCGATTCGTATAGCTGATCGCGATCATGCCTGACGCGGCGACCAGGCGGCCCCACGAAACGGACGACCCCATCTCCTTGAAGCGACATCCGAGGATCTTCTTCATCCCCTCATCCGGATAGCCCGCGACAACTACGACGGCCGGTTGGCCGGCCGCGATTTGTCCACCGACGGGACTGTAGACGTCCATCGTGAGAACTCCTCCGTCCGCGCCCCGAAACTCGACATCCTGCCGAACGCCGACCTCGTCCTCGCCAGGCATGGTGTAGACCACGCGCGCCTTCGCTACGTCTTCTGCCTTGGGTGCTTGTGTCATGACGGACGTTTCTCCTGAAAAAGGGCGCACAAATGCAAAAGCCGCCGGGCAGGATCTGCCACGACGGCTTCAACATTCTTAACGCTGGGTGGTACGTCGATCGAACGCGCTAACCTGTTCGCACGATACGCTTCCGGCCGGGGTCAATGCAACCGGAAACGTGCGCGACCCATGCGGCTACGCTCCCGGGGCGCGATACGAGACGGCCTTCTTGCTCGCCGCGTCGATCTCTTCCGGCGTGATGAGCGGGATCGTGGAGATCCGCACGGCACCAGATGCGTTCACCGCCAGACTGAGCGCCAAACCGGCGGTCGCGTCCGGCACGTCCGTGATGACGTATGCATCGTCTTCGCCGTAGGCGAAGTAGAAAGCTTCGACCTTGCCGCCGAGGCTTTGGACGAGTTTTTCGACAAGAGCTCGACGGGCGGTTCCACCCTCCTTCATCAATCCGCGCGCGCCGTCGGCGTTGTAGGACGCCTTGATCATGAACTTCGGCATTGGTCCTCCTCAACTGGGCTTTGTTCAAGAGTCTCGAGCTGAGGCTGCGATCGTGCCCAAACCCTGTGGCAGGCTGCAAGCGGAAAACATCACGGCGCTAACTGAAGGCCCGGTACACGTCGCCGATCGATTGAGCCTCGGGCAGTGCATTCTGGAGCAGGAAACCCGCGAGCGTTGCGAACAGTGCGAGCGCCACGGCTGGTGCCCACGTGCGCCTGAGAACCGTGCCCATCCAGTGGCCGGCATCTCGACGTCGCAATCGACGATACACCGCCGACACAAGCGCAGCGTCGAGAGCGACCTCGGCCAGCAGTACCGGAGCCATGTAAACGACGTAGAGAATCGCGATCCCGCCACCGATTGCCAACAGGAACGCGACGATGATGGGCCATAACTCGTCCCAATCAAGCGGTACGTCTGGCAGGTCGACACTGCTTTCAATCTCTACCGACCTGGACACTGACCTCGAGCCGAGGTCCATCGGTAGATCAACAAAGTCAACGAAGTCGAGATTCGGAAGGCCGCCTCTGCGGCGATAGGCAATCCACGCTCGAATCAGTCCGATGAAGGCGCCGTAACCGGTCGCCGTTCCAAGCAGATAGCGGATCGCCATCGATTCGAGCCCGGCCGAGAGACTGACCGCGGAACCGAGAAATGCACAGCCGCCGGACGCGATCACGATGAGCAGCATCGTCGATCGAGGAAAACTTCGGCGAGTGAGGTGTTCCCGAATCTCGCGGATCAAAACGCTTCGGGATTCGGTGCCGGCGATACGCGCGCTCAACGTTCCGGCAGCGCCTCCATGTGGGGTGTTCACCGGGCTCGGTGCCATCAGGCTGTTAGACGGCCTGGGCGCGCCCGGTGTTCGGTCGGCCCGCCTCTGGCTTACCAACCCCAACCTCGGCGTATGATAGGCCATCACAGGAAGGCACCTATGAAACATTCAGCCCGTGTTGTGCGTCTGCTTCTCGCGTCCCTCGCTGCCCTCGCAACCGTCGTGCCCGCCGCCGTGCAGGCCCATTTCAAGCTGCTCGAGCCCGCGTCGTGGCTGGTCGAGAGCGATCGCGGCGACCCGCAAAAGCTGGCGCCCTGCGGCAACGATCCCAAGGCCCAACCGAGCAACGCCATCGGCAAAGCCGTGGGCGGATCAAAGCTGCACCTGAAGGTTCAGGAGACGATCTACCATCCCGGCCACTACCGGGTCGCGCTCTCGGTGAATTCGCGCAACGAACTCCCCGCCGATCCGGAGACGATTGAACGGACGACCGAGCGCGGCCCGCAATCGGTCTGGGCGGTCATCCAAAGCCCGCCCCAGGTTCCGGTGATTGCCGACGGTCTGTTCCAGCACTACACGCGCCCACCGGCGCCAGCGGCTGGCGCCACCCCGCCTCCGATGGTCTGGGAAGCTGACATCGAGCTGCCCAATATCAGCTGCGCGAAGTGCACCCTGCAGATCATCCAGTTCATGGCCGAACACGGATACAACATGCCGGGCGGCTATTCGTACCACCACTGTGCGGACGTGCAGATCACGGCTGACCCGGCGAAGCCGATCGACAAGAGATGGGCCGTCGCTCAGTAGCCTCGAGCGCGAACTGAGAACCGAGAACTTTGAACCAGAACCGAGAACTGAGAACCGAGCACCGAGAACTGAATCCGAGGCGTGGGCCCGTCACTCTCCCCTGACGGCCCGCGTCGCGAGTTCACGTGCCGAATCTCTCGGCCGCACGCGCCCGCGCCTTGGCTGCTTCCTCCTCGCGATTCTTTGGTGCCGCACTCGATTCGAGCGAATCGAGCAGCCGGCTCGAGATTCTGGAGACGTCCTCAACCGCCTTGAGAAAGGCGGCCTCATTCGTCTTGGACGGCTTGTTGAAGCCGGTGATCTTCCTCACGAACTGTAACGACGCCGCCTGAATCTCTTCCTCCGTCACTGGAGGGTCGAAGTTGAAGAGCGTCTTGATACTTCTGCACATGTCCTGTTCTCACTGCACCTTCTAGTCGCTCACGCCCAATACTCGATCTCAGCCGCCTTCGACTTGATCTGCGCCTTGAGCCAATGGTCGTTGTCGTCGAGAAAACTCCAAGGCTTCTTGCCCTGTGCCTGCATCTCCCTGATGTACGAGCGATAGCGGTAGTGCTGATAGACCGACATCACATACGACGCATACGCGAAGGCGAGCTTCTTGTGATTGCGGATGATCACCAGGTTCTCATCGTTGCTCTCGCTTGCCGGCGTCGAGAAGTTGTGGCTGCCGGTCACGACGATGGGATGCGCCGACAACGGGTCGATCACCAGCACTTTCGAGTGGACGATGGCGTGGCCGACCTGCCCGAGAAAGTTGCGGCGGGTGACCTCGGCAATCCATGGTCCCAGATCGACATCGGTGCCCTGCGGCTGGATCACGGTGTAGTGATCCGGCTTGAAGGTCGTGTCACTGCTGACCAGGCTGATGTCGAGCACGTTCTTCTCGCTCTCGGCCGCCGTCTGACCGAGCGTACTCACCACCCCCCGCACGTACATGTGCTTCTCATTGGCGCGCTGACCCGCAAGGGTGTGGAGCCCCGCCTTCCCGGGCGTAAACATCAGGAACAGAATCGAGTCTTTGGCCGACGTGATCACATCGCGCAGGGCTTCCATATCGCGCCCATCCGATGTTCGCGTGAACCAGATCGTCGCCTTCGCACCCGTGAGCGTCACTGTTCGCGGCTGGTCATTGGCAGCGACGAGCGCTTTGGGAAAGTTCGCAGGATCGAGCGCCGGAGGCGACGCGTCCGCAAGCCGATTCCATTGCGTCCGGTAGATCTTCGCAACCCGGCGGTCTTCGATCAGCAAGCCGTTGTTCACCTGCGTGCACAACCCGGTGGTACTCCAGTTCGTGCTCCCGGTCCACACCGCTTTGGGGCCGACCTTGTCTGAAAGGACCACGAACTTGTTGTGTCCGAGACCTTTGGACTTGAGCAGGCGATCGATCGTGACAATGCCCTTGTCGTTCAGGTGGGCGCGCGCCTCGGCGTTGCCGTCTCCGCTCTTGTCTGAGCCATTCGCGAGAATCAGGTGGAGCCGCGCACCCACACCGATCAGACCGTTCTCGAGGAGCTCATCGCCGAGCTCGTAGAGCGCTGCGTGCAGCTGCCCAGTTCCCTTCTTGGCATCCTTCAGCAGGGCCCGCATCTTCAAGCCGAGATCGCCCTCGAGAAATGCGCGGAATTTCGGGTCGACGTTCTTTTTCAGCTGCGCTTTGAATTTCGCCGGAGAGATCTTCTTCGCCGCAAGGTATCGCGCGACGAACTGCGAGATGACAAGGCCACGGTTGAAGTAGCAGGAAACACCGCTCCCCACGTCCGTCGTGAGCGTGGCCCATGGTGTCCAGTTGCTCGTCGGACCTTCGGTGTAGGGGCGGCCGGTACCCGAATCGACCATGGCGGTGACGCGATAACGCACCCGCGTCCCGACATCAACGGCATGATCGGTCCAGTTGAATCGTTGGAAGGGCCATTCGTCCGATGGCCTGTGGTCGCCCGATTTCGGGTGGTCGTGATCGAATCCGACGCGATTCTCGACGAGCTCGACTTTTGTCTTCGACCCAGCCTTACGCCCGCGCTCCAGTCTGAACCCGCGGCACTCTGGGATGAAGTCGTCGGGAGCCCACGCGACGAAGGCATCATCGCTATTGGTATAGACGGCTATTTTGATCGTTGCGGCCACGCATCACCGCCATTCCGGTGAGTAAAGACGACGGCGGAGATTGGTTTCAACTCTGACGCTCAAGGAGAAGAGCACGATCACTTCGAACAGCCCGATGAAGGCGTAGATTGCAAAACGGGTAAAGGCGCTCGGTTCTGGCCAACACGTCGTCCCCTCAGCGAGACAAGCCTGGACGATGGCATCCAGCTCGACTTGCTCGCGCATGATCAGCGCGACCGAGGAACCAAAAATGATGATCGTGCCGGCGATATTGCCGAAGATTGGCTGCCCCAGCCGCCAGAACGGGTAGGCGATGAGGCCGCCAACCACCGGCGGCGCCGTCAGCGCCAGTGCGATCCAGGGCCAGTTCAGCGCCGTCAGCAAATACCACAGGTACCACATTCAAAAGACCTCTCCACATTATTTCCATGCACCACGAAGAAACGCCAATGAGTTTTCGGTGAACTGTTCGGCCATGTGTCCGAAGATCGGCCCGTGGCCGCCGTTTGGAACCACCCAGAGATAGGCCCGAGGGATCGCAGCGTACAACTCTGTCGCCAGATGCAGGGGATAGAGGGGATCGCGATCGCCGTGCACGATCAGGACCCGAGCCGCGATCGTCGAGAGCCGCTCAGGCGTGAAGTTCATGTCCGTGTCGCTGTCAGCGAACGCATGCACCATGCGCCACAGCGCCCGGATCTGGTCGTCGCCATGTTTGTGCCACTGCCGCATCTGCCGCCACTCATCCTCCGACCGGTTGTCGGGGGTCGTCTGCCGCATGAGGACCCGCGCCTGCTCAGGAAAGTACGGTGTCGCGCTCACCAGAACTGCCGCCTCGACCCGCGCAGGCTGCTGTGTGGCGACGTGAAGGAGCGTCTTCGCGCCCAGACTCATGCCGATCGCCTGAAATCGCTCGATGTCGAGATGGTCCATCAGCGCGAACACGTCGAGAGCCGACTGTTGGAACGTGAACGCGCCAGCTGGATTGGTCGAGCGCCCGTGGCCGCGAAGATCCGGGACAATGACCCGGAACCCCGCGGGCGTGTCCTTGAAGACAAGGTTCCAGTTGTCGCCCACACCCCCGCCGCCATGGAGCAGGAGGAGCGGCTCCCCTTCCCCGCGGACCTCGTAGTACATCTCCATGCCGTTGATGGAGACTATCGCGCCAGACTCAGGACCCATTTCTCCGTGACCTCGCCGACTTCAGCCAGCACACTTTCGGCTGTGCTCCCCGATCGCTTCCGGACGCGAAAGCTGTGATCCGCGTCCTCGAGCCAGTGCATCGTCCACCGCTCCCCGGCCCGACTCACCGCCGCTTCCATCAAATCCCGTCGGCAGAAATCATCGCGCGTGCCGTTGAAGCAGAGAACCGGCACCTTGATGGCAGACAGATGCGCGTCCCGCAGTTTCTCGGGCTGACCGGGCGGATGCAGGGGGTAGGCGAGAAGGAGGAGGCCATCGCAGGGGTACGCCTCGGCCGCGAGCATAGAGGCGGCACGCCCGCCCATCGAACGGCCGCCCAGGATGAGACACGCCGGTTTCAGTTCCTCCCGAACCCGCACAATGACGGCTGAGAAACAGCTAAGAAGTCTAGGCATCGGGTCAGGACGACTCGACCCGCGTTCACGATAGAGAAAATTGAAGCGGACGACGTCGAGGCCGCGGGGCCGGAGGGCTGCGCTGAGCCCCAGCAGTGCGCGGTCCGCCATATGGCCACCCGCTCCGTGGGCGCATACGAAGACGGTCTTTCCCCCATTCGAGGCGGCGGGATCCCATGTCGCGCTGGTCTCGCCGTGTTCGGTCGCCACTCGCCATTCAGATCCTGTCTGGTTCATTGAACGAGTATCCTTGTCACGCGTCTGGCCAGTTTCGCTCGACGGCCGCGCCCGGTCGATGCTTTCGCGCGGCGCATCGCGAGGCTAGTCTGCCACGGGTCCGGCAAGAGTGGTTGTGGCTCAATCAGCAGGAGCGTCGCATGCCGGAACTCGACATGTTTGCGGCAACCGGAGGAGGACAGAGCAGGCCTCAGCCGGTCGGTCCGTGGTACAGGCAGGTGGACGGCACACAGTGGCGTGCCTTCTGGGCGACGTTTCTCGGCTGGGTGCTCGACGGCTTCGACTTCACGATTCTCACGTTCATTCTCATCGACATCCAGAACACGTTCACCGTTGATCAGGCGCTGGCCGGAGCGCTTGGCACCGTCACGCTCCTCATGCGGTTCGTCGGCGGCGCCGCCGCCGGCACCGCCGCCGATCGGTGGGGGCGCCGGCTGCCACTCATGCTGTCGATCCTCTGGTTCTCGCTGTTCGCCGGCTTGAGCGGGCTGTCGACGAGCTACGCCATGCTGTTCGCGTTCCGCGCGCTGTTCGGAATCGGCATGGGGGGTGAATGGGCCGCCGGGATGCCTCTCGTCCTCGAGCACTGGCCGCCGCACTTGCGGGGCGTCGCGTCAGGTTTGCTCCAGGGCGGCTACAGCTGGGGATTCATTCTGTCGGCGCTGGTTTTCACCTACGTTTACCCCGCCCTGGTACCGCACGGTGAAATCGCGTGGCGGGCGATGTTCTGGATCGGCGTTCTACCAGCGCTGCTCGTTCTGTGGATTCGATCGAGCGTGACGGAAAGCCCGGTCTGGCTCGAGCGACAAAAGCATCTGCACGAAACGAAACGGAAGGACGGCGTCTCGCTGTTGCGCATTTTCAAGCGAGACCTCGTCATGACAACGGTCCAGAGCTCCGTGCTGATCGGCAGCTTCATGTTTTCGTACTATTCCATCTCGTACTGGTACGCGACGTTCCTGCGGGAAATGGGACGTCCGACGCTCGCGTATCTGATTGCCTTGAACCTCGGAGGCATCGCCGGCGCGGCCTTCTTTGGCCGGATCTCGGAGGGCCGGCCCGGACGCCGCGGCGCGGCCACAATCGGGGCGCTCGCGGCCCTGGTGGTGGTCCCGATCTACCTGTTCTCGATGCAGTCGATTCTGCTCGTGGCCGGTGCGGCGCTGATGGGATTCTTCGGAGCGGGCATGTGGGGCGTGGTCCCGACCTATCTGTCGGAGCGCTTCCCCACCGCGGTTCGCGGTGTCGGATCCGGCTTCGCCTACCACGCCGGCGCCGCTCTCGGTTCGCTCGCGCCGACGGTGGTCGGCAGGCTGCAGGTTGCCGGCTGGGCGCTGCCCAACGCGATGGCCGTCTGTATCATCTCCTCTCTCCTCATCGTGGTCGCGATGCTCTGGCTGGGACCCGAAACGCGGGGACGGCAGTTCCTTGCAGTCGATCACTCTTAGCGCAGTTTTTCACTTCGGTGTAGCCGCCCGTCCTTGGTTCTTGGGTCTTGGTTCTTGGTCCGTCCTTTGACGTTGGTCGTCCTTTGACCCTGGTACTTTGGCGCCGCCACGGGCCAGGCACTAAGGACCATCGACACCCAAGGACCAAGGGACGGACGAAGGACAAAGGACCAAGCACGAAGGACGACGCGCGCTTCAGTGCGTCCTACGCGGAAACGAAAAACGCCGAGATCAGACGCCGGCTTTGCACCGCAGCGGTAGCGTTCCTGGAAGAGTCCACCGGGGACTGTCGCGCTCGACGAATTGGCTTTCGCGAAGCGTACCGCCTCGGCGGCGTAGCCAGCCAGCAACGATGTCTCTGCCCAGCGGAGCGTTTGCCGGAACAACCAGCCCACCCTTCGCCATCACACGTGCGAATACCGCGCCGGTCGCAAGGAAATCCGTCGTCACAACCACCACTGGCTCATCGTCTCGAATCGGTTGGCCGGAGGGACGCAAGAGCGTCGTGACGACGGTGCCAGCCGTGCAGCGCGCTTGAATGCGGACTCCTGAAATGCCGAGCGGATCCGCACTCGCCTGAAGCTGCGCGGTGAACAGCTGCCTGAGCTGCCGGCCCGTCAACTTGAGACTCACCAACCGGTTGTCGAACGGAAACACCCTGAACAAGCTGCCATATGTCAGCGGGCCGCGCGGCAAATCGGCGCGAAGGCCGCCTCTCGTGTTGTTGATGGCCACGTCGGCGCCTGGCGTCGACTCGCGCCAGGCATCGGTGAAGAGATTCCCCAGTGCCGACTCGGTCTCGTCGCCCCGCCGGATGCCGGTTTCGAGGAGCACGCCGAGGCTCGAAGACTCGAGGTCGCGTGCCCGCTCGACGGCTGGTGTCAGGAGCGCGGCAATGGCCCCGTCGGGACGGACCGCCGTTCCTTCATACCGCGCTGCAACACGCGTCTCACCTGCCGCGGAACTTGGGATACATGCCTGTGTCTTCTCATTGATGCTTTCGCAGAGGTCCTGCGGGCTGAAGATCCTCCGGCCGCTAACGCGCTTCGCGCCGGGAACCACTGACAGGTCGACGCGACCGAACGCGCGGCCGCCCGAGAATGATTCGATAATCGCGATGCCTGCGATTTCGTGCGCCATCCCTTCATGGGTGTGACCGGCCACAATGACATCCACCAGGTTCGGTGGGAGTGCGCGCGCCAGTTCGGCAATCTCCGAATCGCTCTCGCAGGAGGACAGATCGACGGGCTGGTCGAACCGAGTGCAAGAACCACCAGCGTGCGCGGTGACGATCACGGCGTCGGCGCCTTGAGATCGCAGCCGCGCAGCTTCTGCTGTAATCGTGGCCAGTAGCGGCGCAATGGTGAGGCCGCCCGTATTGGCGGCGATGGTCGACGTCAGCGCGTTCTTCGTCATCACGCCGACGATGCCCACATGCACGCCCGCCGCCCCTACGAGAATTGACGGCGTCACATTCGGCCAATCGACCGGTCGGCCTGTCGAAGCGTCCACGAGGTTCGCCGCAAGCACGGGAAACTTCGCTTCGGCAGCGCGCGCCTTCAGCGCGCCGCGCGGATCGTCCGTTGGCCGCTGAGGTGTGGCCGCCGGGCCAACCGGGCCGAAATCGAACTCGTGGTTCCCGATCGCAGCGGCCGCGTAGCCGAGCGCGTTGTAGGCGGAGACGACGGATGCGCCTTCGGTGAGGTTGGACTCCAGCGTACCCTGCCACATGTCGCCGGCATCGATGAGCAGCACTCCGCCCCCATCACGTGATCGAGCGTCGCGGAGATTCTTCACGTACCCGGCAAGCAGCGCGAGACCTCCCCGTCCATCTGACGGCAAAATGCCGCCGTGCAGATCATTGGTCCCGACAATGGAGATCGTGACCGGCTGCCCCGCGACCTGTGCTTGCGTCGATCCAGGGCCCGTCGAGCAACTCGAGCAAGCGGCCGCCATCGCCAGCGCGACCAGCCATGCGGCTGCAAGAGCCCAATTTGATTGGGAAGCCATGACCGGATCGTACTCCCGCCGGCGCTGTGTTTCTATCCGATCCATCCGACCGCGCCTGGTCTACAATCGCCGCCAGCCACGTCGGAGGACCATGCCATGAAGTTGTTGTTGGGAGCCGCCCTCACCCTTGCGATCGCCTCGCCGGCCTACGCTCAGCTTGCGCCGCCCAACAAGGCCGGAGTCACCTATGGCCTCGTGGAGGTGAATGTTCGCGACATCGATTTGCACAAAAAGCTCTGGGCCGAACATTTCGGCGGCGTGGTGGTGCAGAAAGGGCCGGTCTCGGCGATTCGCTTCCCGGGCATGCTGCTCGTCCTGAACAAGGCGGTGCCGACCGGCGGGTCGCAGGGTACCGTCATGGATCACTTCGGCTTCAAGGTGAAGAGCCTCGCGTCGATCCTCGCCAAGTGGCGGGCGGCCGGGCTCCCCGTGCAAAGCGAGTTCACGGGCTCCGAGGGATTTCCGAACGCCTATCTCATGGCGCCAGACGACGTGAGGGTGGAGTTGCAGGAGGACAAGACGCAACCTCAGGACGTGATTGCGTATCACATTCACTTCCAGACCCCCGACTACGTCAAGTTGATGGACTGGTACGTCCAGACGTTTTCGCTCGAGCCGTTCAAGCGTGGCACGATCGCGACCACTGCCAACGCCCCGGGTATGAACCTCAGCTTCGCGACGGCCAGGATGCCGACCGCACCGACCAAGGGCCGGTCGATCAATCACATTGGGTTCGAACTGGACAACCTGGAAGCGTTCTGCAAGATGCTCGAGGGGCGGGGGGTGAAGCTCGATGTGCCCTATCGTGTGGATGCCGCGAGCGGACTCAAGTCGGCGTTTCTCACCGATCCGTCGGGCGTGCTCATTCAACTGACTGAGGGGTACGACCAGTACTAGTCAGCGCCCGGCAGCATCACGAAGACCACGAAGACACGAAAGCGAGAAATCGCTCCCCAGAGGACAAGGACGATCCCAAGGAGATTGTCGGTTGACTCGCGAAGCTAGCGCTGACTCAAGCCGACGATCCGCTTCACTGGGAGGATCGCTCCCGCACGGCTGGCCGAATCATTCACTTTCAATTCTCCCACCACAAAATAGTGATCAGCTGGGATGGTCTGCTGGTTCCACACCCCAAGTGATGCCAGAAGCGAAGGTGAGATACCGGCCACAAGCACATCGTTGACATACACACCGGAAGAATCGATGCGAATTCTATCGCCAGGCTTGGCAACGATTCGTTGGATGGGAGGAGAGGCTGGCGAGCCGTCTACGGCTGTGACTAATACCTCAGCGCCCTTGTTGTAGGTAGGCCGGTGTACTCTCCACATTGGGGACTGTGGTTCGGCCTGAACGACGGCAACTACAAGGATCGTCAGAAGTACAAATAGATAACGCAAGTGACCTCCTAACGACCGGCCTGCTAGGCTGCTCCAGATGAACCAGCCTGGCTCTCTGGTTGTCAGTGTTCGGTATCTGGCCCCGGTCCTTCTCGCAGTCACACATCGTTTCTCGGAGGTCTATTGGCTCTGCGGGCTCAGCGACCTCTGCGGTGACCGTCGTCTGGACCGCCACGATTGATGGTCCACTCGTAGAATCAGCCCGAAGGCCTGGGCGGAACGTGCAGCGCGCCTTTCAGATCCTCATCCGAGTAACACGCCCCTGTAAGATCGGCACCGAGAAGATCGGCCTCCCAGAGCTTGGCGCCCGACAAGGTGGCGCCCTGGAGCTTCGCCGCAATCAGGTCTGCTTCAGTGAGATTGGCCCCCGTCAGATCGGCGCCACGAAGATCGGCACTCATCAGATTGGCGGCGTGAAGAGACGCATCGCGAAGACTGACGCCTGAGAAATCGATACCGGTCAGAATCCGGCCGTTCAGATCGACGCCGTCCAGGGAGAGAACGCCGCCGGGGTTTTCGCGACGCCAGTGGTTCCAGCCGCCAGACCCGTACTTCAGGTGCGCCAGCACGGCGGCGATCGCGGCGCGCTCCTTCACCGCGTCAACAAACGCGCGCACCAGCGGATGCGTCCGTCCTGCCAAAGCCGATCGTTCGGGTTGGAACAGCGTCGCGATGAAAAACGGGTGGCCCTGCAGCTCGATTGCACGAATGTCTCCGGCAGTGTCCCAGCCGGTGGCGCGCAGCGGCCCGTCGGCCAGGCGGTGACCATGACGCGGACTCAACCCGTAGCGACAGTGATACTCCTCCGTCGTTGTCGAGGTGCCGTAGATCGCGGCCAGCCTTGAATCGGCAGCAAAGTGGATGTCGCCGGACTCCTCCACGAGGCTGCAGGCGAGCGGAGCGATGATCGGATCGGCGGCGTCTGGACTCAGCTCAGCGTGCGCGGGGTCTGCAATTCCCCACTCGGCTTCAGCGTACTCGAGCAGCGCATGCTGAAACCCACCACACGTTCCCAGAAACGCTCGGCGACTCTCTCTGGCGAACCGGATCGCAGCCAGGGCGCCCTTGGTATTCGTGTAAGGGCTTGCCGGCACGCACCACACGCCATGAAAGCCCGCCAGCTGATTGGACGGCTCATCGCGGATCGTCGACGTGTGCACCCACTCCCATTCGCACGCGTGTTCACCAGCCTCGCAGGCCAGCGTCAGAGCGAGCGGGATGGCCCGGTGCGCAGCCACATTCGGATTGTGATCACCGATGAGCGCGATTCTCATGCTGTCGGCTCTAGATCTGAATCTCGTACCGTTCCCAGAGAATCCCGAAATGATGACGCACGTGGCCGGCCATGATGAACGCCAGCGCGCGCACCGTGATGCGCTCACCATTGGAAGTGCCGGCGATCTCCCACTGATCGGGTCGCAACTCCCTGAACATCCGCACATTCGTCTGACGCAGGAGAACAAAGTCCTTGATCAGCTCGGCGAGTGGCCTGGCATTGGAGTTCGCGTTCACGACGTAGTCATTTTCATCAAAACCCGGCAACGGGTTCGCGTCGCCACGGCTGAAGCAGAACGCGCGGAAACCAAACACCCGCTCCCCGTCGCCGAGATGCCCAATGACCTCGCGGAGTGTCCACTTCCCCGGCGCGTACGCAAACGTCTCGCGTTCTCCCGGAACGGCGGATGCCAACCGTTGCATATCCTCCAGCTGCGTTTCCAGAATCGGTAACACATCGGATTCTGGTACGAGTCCGACATAGCCACGAAACGCCGCCGCGTATTCGCTTTCTTTTGGTCTGATCATGCGAGTGTGTCAGCTAATGGTTTCGAGATCCTTCAACAAGGCCGCGCGATCCTCGAGATCCGTCACACGCTGGGCCAGCCGTGCAGCCTCGGCCGAATGCTTCAGCGCCACGGCGCGCTTCCCGGCCACGCTCTCGGCTCGGGCTAGCGCCTCGTACGCGTAGCCACGGTAGAACGGCACTTCCTCAGAAGTCTCCGCAAGGCACAATTGACCGTACCGCCTCGCCTCCTCCGCCCGCCCGAGTATCGCGTAAACACGCGATGCCTGCCAGTACCCGATCGACATGTGCTGCCTCGTGCAGTCGCGGCGTTGAGTCCAATGCCACAACGACGCCAGCGTCAGGCGAATCATCTGCTCGTCGTCGTCCGGCGTGCGATCGGTCTTTCGGATGAACCTCCACGCCTCGTTGAAGCACGCCGCCGAGAAGTAGCGGTGCGCCTTGTCCCGATCGAAATCTGGATCACCCATTTCCACCTACCCTGCCTGCCCGCCTGCCGTGCCGGCCCCGCCTGGCCTGCCTGCCCTATTTCTTGATCAGCCTCCACGTTGTGTACGAACGTCCGTCCTTGGGCTTTGACGCGAAGTCGGCCGGACGGGGGTTCCCGGGGGCGGCCATGCAGATCTTCAGCTCGTCACCGCGGAGCGAGAAAATGCCGGCCTGCGGTTTACGCGCGTTGCTCCCCTCGAGGTTCACGTAGTCAACCGCTGGCGGGGTCTTTGAGTCGTCGAGAACGAAGCTGGCCTTCAGCATGACCTGCGGGCCAGCCATGACCGCCGTCACATTGCCGCGCGTGATCCGCTTGCACCACTTGACCATATCGTCTGCCATCGCCGCCCCGTTGAAGACTGCCGACACCATCTCCCACTCGCCTTCCCAGGCTGTGCGGGCGCCCAGTGATGTCAGCTCCGGTGGCGGCGCAGTTGTGGCCTGACCGCGCGTGGGCATGGCTTTCTTCGCGCTTTTCTTCTTGGGAGCCGCACCGCGCTCGAGGGTTTGCAGCGCGTATCCCGTGCCGGGTTTCGTGCTGAACGATCGCGGGCGCACCGTACCGCGCGTCGCCAGGCACATCGTCCAGGTCTCGCCATCGAGTTTGTAGATCCCGAGATTGCGAGTGCCGGCAGCGTGGCCGACCGTAAACAGCAACTGGAACGTTTTGGGCGTTTTCTTGTCGTCAAGTTCCAGCGTGCCTTCGTAGCTGGCGCCCATCCCGAGTGAGACGAATCTCTTGCCGGTGATGACAATCGCGCCCCCGAAAGAGTCGCCTGGCATGACCTGCCCGTCGGTCTCCAACGACGTCAGGTGCCACTTGCCTTGAAGCTTGTCCAGATCCTTCGCCATGAACGTTACCGCAGTCTCTTCAGCAACTGAACTTGCCCGGCATGATACAGATCGTGCGCCGCGATCCCCGCGATCACATCGAAGTTGCTCACGGTGCTTCCGCGCGGGGTCCGACGAAGCTCGCGGCCTGGCATATCACCGACCGCTGCGCGCAAGTTCCGGTGCATCCGCTCCAAGAGCTCAACATCCGATCGCCAGGCTGCGCGCGACTCGGTCTCCGGCCGTGCGAACCAGTTCGATCCCTTCAGAGGGAACGAGCCGCGACCAGCACCGGTGAGCCGACGCCACACCGCGTATTTCCAGTACGCCGCGTGCACCACGATCTCCCAGATATTGTGTCGAGAGGACCCCGGGCGCCACGCGGCCTGCTGAGGAGAGAGGCCGCGAATCGATCCGCGAAGATTCGTGCCGTGCCACGATCGGTGGTCGTAAGCCTGATCGATGATCGCCAGAAGCTGCTCGATCTCTCTCGTCTTTGTCGTCAGGGGCATTATTCCGTTTTTTCAGTTTCCTGTAGCGAGTCGTCCTTGGTGCAAGGACGACGGACCTCACCTCACGCCGCTACACCGATACGAACAGTGTGCCAGGGTGACCAGAACTGCGGCCTACTGACGCCCGGCACAAACCGCGCGGCGATAGGGAAACTCGACGCGACGCAATTGACCGTTCTGGGTGCCCTCGATCCACGCGAGTAACGCGTCGGAGCCCGTGCGCTGATAGCCGACCCGCTGCGGAAAATCGTGCTGCAGATTCTCGAACATGACACTCGCGTCACTGATCGTCTGTGACAGAAACACGGCAGAAGGCTGTCCGGAGGGATGCGCTTCGTAGGCGAGCCGGCCCGCCTGCTCTCGCACGACGACCAACTCGTACTCGACCAGGCTGTTTCCACGGACCGTGCGGCCCATACCCACCATGGTCGTGCCGCGAGGAGCCATCCATTGCTCCTCGACGATGCGCTGCTCGGACACCGACTCCCAACAACCTTGAAGCCACGCCACGCGCTGAATGCCGCTCTCCTGCGTGCGAGCGGCCGATACCGAAAGCACGACCAGCAAGCCGATCAGGACGCGGCCGTTGCAGGTCATCGGCGCGGCACGGCGAGTGCGAGCGCCGTCGCGGCCCAGTTGGTCGCGGCCGCCGAAATGAACTGGTCCTTGCCATGCGGGAAGCCGCTCTCGAAGTGCGGCTGCAGCGGAATCGCACGGCTGCGCACGTACCATGACCCGTCAGCCAGCTGCGTCGTCAAGAGGAACCGCACGCCCCGCTGATACGCGGGATCCGTGACCGCGATTGCACCGCTCTCCCGCAGGGCGACCAGCGCCTGGCCAGTTGCGTACGCATCGCTCGGCAGCGACGGCAGCTGCGACCATCCGCCATCCGGCCGCTGCTCCGCGACCAGCGCGCGGGCCGCGTTCTGCACCGTTGTCCGGTCAGCCCTGGACCAGCCGAACCCAAGAAGCTGGAACACTCGCTCTTCGGTGAATGCGGGCTGCGCCGTCTTCAACCACGCCGCCGCGCGCGCGATTGCCTGCTGATAGCGCGCACTGTCGGACTTTGGAGCGTAGACCTGCATCGCCCTCATCGACGCTGCCGTCACTTGAATGTCGCTGGACTCGATCGGCGGCCGGTGCGCGAGAATGCGCAGCTGACCGTTCGGCGCCTGTTGACGCAGAAGGAATCGCGCCATCGCGTCGGTCGTGGCATCGGGCTCGTAGTTCTCGGCAGCCAGTCCCAGGAGGATGTAGCTGACGGTGTCCGCGTCGCCAGGGATACCAAGGCCCTGGAGCGCTCGGTCACGCCAGGTGTCGAGATAGTCGCCAATCGCGCTGACCTGTGCCCTCGCGACCGGTTCGTTCACACCAATGCCTTGCTTCCGCGCAGTGGCGACGGTGACCGCGGTCAGCGTGTTGTTGTGACAGGACACGCATCCCGCCTTCTTCAGGAACGTCACGTCGTTCTGTTGCAGGAGCGGCAGGACGCGCTCCACGGCAGCCCGAGCCGAGGCGGCTGGTGCCGGCGTCAACGCGGGGCCAGGCGCCGGCGCATCGTCCTTGGCGCCTGCCTTCAGTAGCAGATCGACGATCGGCGTGTTGCCGCGCAGACGCGCCAGGCCGAGCGCGGTTTCACCGCGCGGGCTCTTGGCGTTCACGTCGAGACCACGTGCGATCAGCAGCTTCACGACATCGACCGGTAGCGCGTCGGATGCGGCCGCGAGCATCAACAGATTGCGGCCTTGCGGGTCGGTGGCTTTCAGGTCCGCCCCGTGTTCGAGAAAGTAACCGATGCCGAGCGACGGGCCGAGCGGGGGACCCGCAAGCACCATATTGACGGTCATCAACTCCGGGCCGGTCGCCTTCAGTAGCGTCTCCGCGCACAGGCCACATTCAGCGCGCAGCGCCAGGGCCAGGGCCATTTGAGCCGACTTGGGATCCGCGCTGCGGTCCACGAGCAGACGGAACACCGCCTCGTCTCCGGTGTATGCCGCCTCTGACAACGGGTTGGTCTCGCCAATCAGGCCGATTGCCTTCGCCGAGACGTCGGCACCATGATCGATGAGGAGGCTCACGACGGCTCGGGAGCCTGGCAGGCCTGCCGCAATCAATAGCGGGGTCCGTCCATCATCCGACTTCGCGTTCACGTTGGCGCCGCGATCGACGAGCAAGCGCGTCTTCTCGACATCGCCAATGGCCCACATCAGCGCTGTTGCACCCGCGTCGTTGCGGATGTTCGGGTCGGCGCCGCCGTCGAGCAGCTGACGCACTGAGGCGAGGTCGCCATACAGCACGGCATACATGAGCGGCGTCGATCCATCGACGCCTCGGAGGTTCCCCGCCTTGGGCGTCCCGGCTGCGAGCGTCCGGAACGA
>Ga0111539_10001402_pt1 | contig 32087 bp, 17 predicted proteins | sample RhiMethybrSRZTD1_FD_79667 | JGI IMG/M metagenome (GOLD analysis project Ga0111539, IMG submission 79667) | Populus rhizosphere microbial communities from Tennessee, USA - Rhizosphere MetaG P. TD hybrid SRZTD1 (version 2) (version 2) | ecosystem: Host-associated > Plants > Roots > Rhizosphere >...
GGACTGGGGGCCTACCGTGAGACGGTGCCCCACGCGCCGGCAGCCGGAACCGTCGGATGGATGTCTCGCGCCGAGCACGAGGTGCCCACGGTCCAGAGCTGGCTGACGCCGACCGAGGCCGGTGCCCTCGGGGGCATGCGCTACACGAAGCGCCGTTCGGAGTTCCTGCTGCGCCGATGGACCGGCAAGCACGCGCTGGCGACGACCGTGGGCCTGCCGCTCGACCTTCCTTCGCTGGCTCGCATCGAGGTGGCCAACCGGCCCAGCGGCGCTCCCTACGTGCGGGTCGACGGGATGCCGCTGCAGGTCGACATCTCGATCAGCGACCGGGCCGGGTACGCAGTCTGCGTGGTAGCGCCGCACAGGAGCCGGGTCGGCTGCGACCTGGAGATCGTCGAGCCACGATCGGCCGGGTTCGTCGAACAGTTCCTCACCTCGGCGGAGCAGGCGTACGTCGGCTCACGGCCGTGGTCCGCCCGCGACATGGCCGCCAACCTGATCTGGTCGGCGAAGGAGAGCGCCCTGAAGGTGCTGCACACCGGCCTGCGTCGCGACACCCGGAGCGTCGAGGTCACGGTCGGTGCGCCGGGTGCGGATGGGTGGGGCACGCTGTCGGTGCGCAACGTCGACGGCGGTTGGCTTGCCGGCTGGTGGCGGCGCGAGGGCCGGTTCATGCTGACGGTCGCCATCGCGACGCCGGGTCCACCGCCGGTCGCGCTCGACGATCCGGGAATTCTCGCGACCGCGACGCCCCGCCACTCCTGGCTGGATCCGCCGCTATCGCGGTGAACGAGCCATTCCGCGCTCCAGAGCGTCCACAAGGTACGGACGCAGCTCGGCCGCAGCAATGACCCGGTCCACCGAGCCGACCTCCAACGCCCGCTGCACCGTGTGGATGCGGTCGAACTCGTCGGCCACCTCGCCGAGCTTCGCCGACCGTACCGTCGCCACGGTCTCGGCCAGCCGGGCACGCAGCGTGCTGGCGGTGGAGTCGGTCGCGGCACGCAGCCGTTCCGCCGCCTCGCGTACCCGCGGATCCTGTTCCGTCCGCGTCTTCACCTCCCGGGCGAACACCGTGGCCGCCGCCGGTGCGCCCCCGATGACCGAGGCGAACGAACCCTCCACGGCGGCGATCTCCAGTCGCTCGTTGAGGGCCTTGGAGAACACCACGAACGCGCCGCCGTGGTAGCGGGACACGACCACGAACACGATCGGACCCCGGAAGTTGGTGACAGCCCGGCCGATCTCCGCGCCGTACTCCAGTTGCCACCGGCGCATCGACTCCGGTGAGCCGTCGAATCCGGACAGGTTCGCCAGCGCAACCAGCGGACGGTTCCCGCTGGCGGCGTTGACTGCTCGGGCGAGCTTGCGCGAGGACTGTGGGAACAGCGTGCCCGACGTCCAGGACGACGGACCGCCGGCCGGCACGAACCCACGCCGTGGCAGCGTGCGCGATTCAACGCCGACCAGGCATACCGGGATGCCGCCGATGTGCGCGTCCCACACGATGACGGTCTCCGCCCCGCGCCATTGCGCCCAGCGTTCCAACGGCACGGCGTCGACGTCGGTGACGGCGCGCATGACCGAACGCATGTCGAACGGCTTCTTGCGCTCGGCGTTGTGCTCGGTGGAGAAGACGTCGCCGATCAGCCTGAGGTCGCTGCCCGCCACGGCGGCGTGCGGTGCGGTCCGTACGTCGCGCTCGATCGGGTCGCTCGTGTGCTGGCGGCGCGGATACACCTCGCCCGGCGCGACGTACGTGTGCTCGTAGTGACGCAACAGGATGTCGCACGCGTCCGGGAGGGTGGCCGCCCAGTACTGGGCCTGGCCGTTGGGACCCATGATCCGGTCGAAGCCGCCGATGCCGAAGTTGTCCTCGGCCGACACTCCGCCGGAGAAGTCCAGCGCCTGCTTGCCGGTCAGCACCATGGCGCTGGCGGGTGTCATCACCAGGATGCCCCGGGTGTGCATGAGCATCGTCGCCTCGGCGTTCCAGTACGGCTGCGCGCCGACGTTGACTCCGGTGACGATGACATTCACCTCACCGCCGGCCTGCGTGAATTCGATCAGCCGGCGCAGGACGGCGCCGATCCAGTCCATGTTCTCGGTGCCGCTGTCCATGGCGATCCTGGCGCCGGACGACAGGGCGAACCACTCCACGGGTACCCGCAGGCTCTCGGCGAGGTCGAGCGCGGCGATCACGCGCCGGCACTCCGCCTCGGCCAGGTTGCCGAGTCCGCGGGTCGGATCGGCAAGCAGGACCACCCGACTCATGCCCTCGGCGATCTTCGCCGTGCGGTTGCGCAGAACCCCGACGACGACGTTGGCGGTGTTGCGGCCGTAGGGCCGCGACACCGGCCGGAGCCGTCCCGTGTCGTCCAGGTCGTACTCGGTGAACTGTCCGGGCGGGAAGCGGGCGACCGCGCCCGGTGGAGGGGTGAGCATCCGCACGATCTCATACGGGTACGGAGCGCCGAACCGGCGGGCGCGCAGCACCTTCTGCCGGTACGGCGACAGCGGGCGGATCGGTTCCTGGCCCGGCGGACGTTCGCGTACCGTCACGCCGGCGCCCAGCCCTTCCACGTCCAGGACGATGTCGCGGCCGTCGGCGGGCCGGACCCGGAGTACGGCCTTCTCCAGGCCCGCCCCGGCCGCGAGCGGCGCCAGCGACCGCGCCAGTTCCCGCCACGCGTCGGGCGGCACGGTCCAGACCGGGCGGACGTACAGCACGATCCGGTTGGCCGCGGGCCGCTCCCGCTCGCTGAACGTGGTGAGCGCCTCCCGGACGGCGGACAGCGCGAGCAGCGCCATCAGCTCCAGACGCGGGTAGCGCACAGCGCCGGAAGCGTCGCGTGTCGACGTCAGGTCGCGCACCTCGGCAAGGGCGAACAGCCGGTGATCGCCCGGGTTGTCGCGCGCCACCCCGTGGAAGACGTACACGTCCTCGGCGGAGCGCAGCCGCCGCAGCCGGAAGTTCGACAGGCGCCACAGGTCCAGCCGTTTGGCCAGCATCGGGTGCAGGTTGCGGTAGAGGGGGTCCTCGACGAATTCCCCGTCGTGTTGGCGGAAGGTCAGGTGGTGGGTCCGGAATCGCTCCGGCGAGGCTCCCTCGATCGTGGTGACGGTGAGATCCAGGCGCCACAGTGCCCGGCCGAAGTCGCACGCCGGCAGCAGCTTGTCGACCTCCGCCACGACCGTGTCGACATCGGCCGTCTCGCCGTGGCGCCAGGCCTCGACGTCGACGACGACCGTACGCGTCGGATCGGTCGTGTGCAGGTGGGCGGCCACGGCCCGGCTGAGTGCGGGTAGCTCGGTCAATTCCGTGTACCCGGTGACCAGGTGGATGCGCTTGTCGTCGACGTCGTAGTCGGCGACGCACAGCAGCGAGCCGTCCGATTCCGCGAAGCGCAGGTTGCGCAGCGTCCGGATCCGGTAGAAGCGGCGGGCATACACCTCCAGCAGTGCCCTGCGCAGAGCCGGGTCGATGGTGCCGCGCCAACGGCGCAGCAGGACCGCTCGCAGGGGCTGCGGGCAACCGATCAGGCGGTCGAGGCGGTCGCGCCGGTCGGGCCGTTCCGGATCGGCCCGCAGGGCATCGATGTCCTCGTCGGCCCGGCGGTACTCCTCAGCGACCACGGCGGCCAGCAGCGGCTGGTCGAGGTAGTGGAACCGCACGTCGCGGGCCAGGTCGGCGACGATGTCGTGGCGGCCCTGCGCCGCGGCGCAGAGCCGGTCCAGGCGCGCGCGCATGTCGGCGTCGGCCAGCGGGGCGAGGCCGGCCCGGTGACGAAGCCGCCGGTCGAGAATGTTCGTGATCGCGGGGACCAGTTCGGTGACGCGGCGAAACGAGCGGAACATCCATACGACCGCCTCTTCCAGCGCGGCCGTGCGCTCCAGTCCTCGCACACCGTATGGGCGCAGCGCGTGCTCCAGGTGGCGCCGGTACTCGTCCGGCAGGCCCGCCCGGTCCGCGTCGAGCCATTGCAGGTACGACAGCAGGTACTCCTGCGTGCTGTGGGCGGTGAGTTCGTCGTCGTACCCGGTCTCGGTGCGCGGCCGGTACAGCGAACCGACTTCGGCGAACAGGTCCAGCAGGCTGTCCTCGCAGCGCAGCAGGCCCGGGTCCGCCGCCGGGGCGAGCTCGCCCAGCCTCCGCTGCCGCGTCAGCATGTCGTGCAGCGAGCCCGGGTCGAGGTCATAGCCGAGCAGATAGCCGCGCAGGGCCCCGTACACCCGATCGCACGGGGATGTCCCAGGGGCCGGAGCCGCCGTGAGACCCGCCAGCGTGACCCGCGTGCCGCCGCCATGCGAGGTCTCGGCGCCGGCCGTGCGGATGCGTACCACCGGAGCGCCGGCGTCCACCTGGACGTTCTCGGCCGTCTCGACCGAGAGCACCTCGCCCCCGAACGGCGCCGTGATCGTGGACTCCATCTTCATGCTCTCGACCACGGCGAGCGGGTCACCTTCGGCCACCACGTCGCCCGGTGCCACCAGCAGCGAGACCACGAACGCCGGCCCGGCGCACCGGACGACGCCACCGTCGTCGCGCGACACCGTATGGGAGATGGAGTCCAGGTCCACGCGCAGCGTCGCGCCTTCGACGACAGCCACCACCCGGTGCACCCGGCCACCCACGACCATCCGCCGTTCGTGGCCGACGCGGTGCTCGACCGTCACATCGGCGGTGCCGGCGTCGGAGGTGACGCGGTAGGTGCTCGTCCCGGTTCGATAAACGTGCAGGTCATAGCGCTGGCCGCGGTACCGCAGGCGGCTGCGGTGCCCGACCTCGCCGCCCGCCTCCGGGCCGCCACGGGCCGCTCGGGCATGGAACGCGGCTTGATCGGCCGCCTGGTCGAGGTCGTAGGACTCGACGGCGGCCGCCAGGAGTGCGGCCGGATCCGGGGCGGGCAGGTGCCGACCGTCGGCGGTGAGCCGGTCCAGCCAGTGGTTGTCGAAGCGCCCCCCGGTCACCTCCGGCCGGTCCAGCAGAGCCAACAGGAACGAGCGGTTGGTCGTGCCACCTGCCACGACGGCCGTGGTCTGGTGCAGCGCGTGGCGCAGCCGCGCCAGCGCCTCCTCGCGGTTCTGCCCCCAGGCCACGATCTTCGCGATCATCGAGTCGAAGTCCGGCGGGATCTGGTCACCCTCGCGCACGCCGGTGTCGACCCGTATCCCCGGACCGACCGGCAGGCTGAGCCGGGCGAGCCGCCCGGGTGCGGGGGCGAAGCCGTTCTCTGGATCCTCGGCGCACAGCCGCGCCTCGACCGCGTGCCCGCGCCTCGTGGGCGGCTCGCCGGTCAGCCGGCCACCGCGCGCGACGTGCAGTTGAAGCTTCACCAGGTCCAGCCCGGTAGTCGCCTCGGTCACCGGATGCTCGACCTGCAACCGCGTGTTGACCTCGAGGAACAGAAATCTCCCGGTGTCCGGGTCGACGAGGAACTCGACCGTGCCGGCATTGCGGTAGCCCGCGGCGGCGGCGATGCGTACCGCCGCGTCCCGGATGGCCCGCTCGGCCGCGGCGTCCAGCGCCGTGGACGCCGACTCCTCGATCACCTTCTGGTGCCGGCGTTGCAGGCTACAGTCGCGCACCCCCACGGCCCACGTCGTCCCGTGCCCGTCGGCGATCACCTGGACCTCCACGTGCCGCGCGGCCGGCACCAGCCGTTCCAGGAACACCGTCGGGTCGCCGAAGGCGAACCGCGCCTCCGCCCGTGCGGCGGACAACGCCGCGGCGAGATCGGCCTCGGCGGACACGATGCGGATACCCCGCCCCCCGCCGCCCGCCGCCGCCTTGAGCACCAGCGGGTATCCCAGCCGCGCGGCGTGTGCGGTCGCCTGGCCGAGGTCGTGTACCGGCTCGCCACTCCACGGCACCACCGGCACGCCGGCCCGCTCGGCCACCCGCTTGGCGGCCACCTTGTCGCCGAGCAACCGGATCGTCGCGCTGTTCGGCCCGACGAACACGATCCCGGCCTCCTCGCAGCGCTGCGCGAACGAGGCGCGCTCGGCCAGGAAGCCCCAGCCGACCCAGACGGCGTCGACACCGGCGCGCACGAGCGCGTCCATCACCGCCGGCTCGTCGAGGTAGCGGGATTTGCGGCAACCGTCGCTCGGATCGACGAAGCTCGCCGCACCCAGAGACACCGCCTCATCGGCCTGGCGCACGTACCACGCCTGCGCATCCGGGTCGGTGTGCAGCACCACCGTGGTGATCGGCGGGTGGTCGCCGGCCCGGTTGAGTTCGTCCACCGCGACCAGCACGCGCATCGCCGGTTCACCGCGGTTGGCGATCGCCAACCGGCGGATCTCCCTGGTCATGGAATCCTCCTCAGCCGCGCATGGCGGACCTGATCGGAGCGTGCACGTCGGCCGGGAGCGGGTCGGGCAGCGGCACCGTGCCGTAGCCCTCGACCCGGAGCACGACCGTGCCCGCGCCGTCGCACACGACGCAATCGAATCCGCGGCGGCCGTTGGGCCGTGCGGTCGCGACCAGATCCGGACCCTCGGCCGGTACGGCGTACAGACGCAGGGCCTCGACATGGGACGGCAGTGCGAGCCTTGCCTCGGTGCCGGCCTCCAGCAGCCCGGCGGTCTGGAAGCACAGCTCCACCAGGCGGGTACCGGTCAGCGTCGGTTCGTCCGTCGCGCCCGTCCCGCCCGGCGTGAACTGCGCCGGCAGGTCCGCGGCCAGGCGGGCAGCCGCACCGTCGCCCTGGCGCCACGCCGATCCGACGACCTGGTACGCCGGACCGTGGAAGTACAGCCGGTACACCTGCTCCGGCGCGAGCACCGGTGCCCCCTCGACGATTGCGGCGTCGCCGCTTTCGCGTCGCGGCGGTTGCTGCGGTGCTTCGGCGGCCAGCCGGACCGATCCGGTGAAGTGGACCGTGCGCTGTGCCTGGTCCGCGCCGGGCAGGGCGCGCTCGGCTTCCAGCCGGCACTCGGCGACCAGCTCGGCGCCGTCCGGACGCATCAGCGCGACGACGGTCAGGTCGCGCGGCTCGTCGCGGTAGAACTTGACCGGGGCGCGGAAGTCCACGTTCTCGACGCCGACCACCCGCCACCCGGGCACGAGTACCCGGGCGGCCTCCGCGAAGGCCTCGATGCCCAGCACGCCGGGCAGCACCGGTGTCCCGTCGATGCGGTGGTGGTCGAGGAACGGCCGGGCCGCCGGATCCAGCCGGTAGCGCACGACCAGTCCATCGTGGACACTCGCCCGGACGGCCTCGCCGCCCAGCGGCCCGGCCACCGCAGAGGCGGCCGCGTCCAGCCCACCCGTCTCGTGGAACTCGGCCGCCATCGCGCCGAGTGCACCGGCCACCACGACCTCACCCGACGGGGAGCCGCTGATCAGCTCCCGGCGGATCCAGGCCACGCCCGCCGCCGCCGGCAGCATCTCCACGCCGGCCGACTCCATGATCTTCGGGATGGACCCACGGGTGGCCATGCCGATGTCACCCCAGGCCGTCCAGTCGATCGCGAGGCCACGCACCTCGGGACGGGTCCGGCGCAGGCTGCTGAGGACCTTGCACTGCAGGTCGTTGGCCGCGCTGTAGTCGGTCTGCCCGACGTTGCCGAAGCGGCCGGCTACCGAGCTGAAGGCGATCACGGTGCCCAGCGGGAGGTCGCCCGCGGCGTGCAGCACGTTGAACAGCCCGTCGCCCTTCACCCCCAGCACGAGGTCGAACTCGTTCGGCTCCTTGTCCGGCAGCGCGTGGCTGATCTCCACGCCGGCCGCGTGCAGCAGCACGTCCACCCGGCCGCTGGTCTCGCGCACCTGCGCCAGCACCGCCGCCACGGCGTCCGGGTCGGTGAGGTCGACGCAGTGGTAGTGCGCCGATCCGCCGGCCTGTTCGACCGCCCGCACCGCGGCCAGCGCCGCGTGCAGCCGCTCGAAGCGGGCCAGGTCCCGCTCGATCACGACCGGCGTCGGGCGCTCGCCGCGCTCGCGCAGCCGGGCCGCCAACTCGGACTTGAACCCCTCCCGGTCGCTGGCGTACCGGAGCAGGTCGGCGTCCGCGGGATCCGGCTCCGGCGTCAAATCGAGCAGGTGGAACGTGCCGCGGGAGGCCGCTGCCAGGTCGGCGGTGATCGCCGACACGATGCTCCCGGCCGCGCCGGTCACCAGGAACACCTGGTCCTGACCGAGCGGCTGGTGCGCGTCGCGGAACGGGCGTTCGACCAGTCCGACCCCGAAGCGGCGACCGTCGGCGTGGCCGACCTCGACGCAGCCCGGGTCACGCAGGGTCTCCTCGACGAGGACGTCGGCCAATGCCGCGGTCTTCCGGCTGACCGCGAAGTCGACCGCCTTGACCAGAGCGTCGGGCCGTTCCCGCCGGTATGCCTTGGCGAAACCGGTCACCGCACCGCCCAGCGGGCAGGTCGCGCCGGCCTCGTCGTAACCGTGCCAGCCCCCCAGCCGCGTTGCGGTCACCAGGAAGGGACTCTGCGCGTACAACCGGCGCATGGTGGTGTAGAGGTTTCCCACCCGCCGCCGCAGCGCCGCGCGCCAGCCACCCAGGTCCAGCTTGTCCAGCGGTCCCTCGTCGTCGAGCGCCGGCAGCCAGTACACGCCCTGCACGCCGCCCGCGGCGAGGACGTCGTCGAGACCGGCGGCAGGGTCGTCGGGGTTCAGCGCCAGCGCGTCCACCCCGAGCCGGGTCAGCCGGGCCACGAGCGCTTCGGCCACCCCACCCGCGTCGGGCACGACGACGACACGGCTACCCTCGCCCAGGCTCACCCCGGTCGGGGCGCAGACCGCGAGGTCGGGACGCAGTGCCGGGACCGGCACCCGCCGGGTGATCCGGTCGGTCGCGGCCAGCTCACCGGTGACCGTCGTGGTCACCGGGACGCCCGGTCCCGCCTGCGCGGCCAGGGCGCCGGGCTCGGTGGGCCCGGTCCCGGTGTTCGGCCCGGTCGGGGCGGGTGCGGCGGTCTTGTCGCGGATCCAGCCGATGACGTGGGTCAGCGTCGGGAAGTCACGCAGCCGCAGGTTGTCGTCGCGTTCCACGTCGAACCGCTCGCGCACGGCCGCGAAGACCTCGGCCTGCTTGACCGTGTCGACACCGAGATCCGCCTCGAGGTCCAGATCGACATCGAGCAGGTCCGGCGGATAGCCGGTCAGCCCCGACACGATGCCCACGACCTCGTCGGTGATGGCATCGGAGCCGGACGCCGGCGCCGCGTCGGCGGCCGGGCCGGGCGCGGCGACCGGCTCGGCGAGCGGCTCGGCGTCCGGGACCGGCGCGGGCGGCTCGGTGACCGGCTCGGGAGCCGGCACGACCGGGGCGACGACCGGCGGAGGTGCGGCGGGTGCGGCGGGTGCGGCGGGTGCGGCGGGTGCGGCGGGTGCGGCGGTGGGCCGCGACGCCGTGACGACCGGAGGCTGCGCGGCAACCGCGACCGCCGGTGAGATAACCGACGGCTGCCTCGTCCTCGGCGTATGCGCCGGGCGCTCGCCCACGGCCACGCCGGAATCGGCGACGCGCAGCCGACGCTGGACGACCTCCAGCCGGGCGTCCGGGCCGCCGCCCACCGACGCGAGCCAGCGGTTCCACGCAGCCGGATCGACGATCCGGTACGCGTAACCGAGTTCGTCGGGAGCCCTGTGCCGCCCGTCCGGCATCGGGGTCCAGCGCAGCAGCGACATGGCGATCTGCGAGCCGAACCCGGCGGCCAGTCGCAGTGCGTACCGCACCGGGTAGACACCGCCCGCCGACAGGTTGAGCTGGCCCAGTTCGGGGTCCGGCTCCTTGAAGTTGGGTATCGGCGGGACCAGCCCGGTCTCCAGGCACTTGATGGCGACGACGTCCTCGACGCCGGCGCCCATCGCGTGCCCGGTGAACCCCTTGGTGTTGGCGATGACGACCGCGTCGGCGTCCCGGCCGAAGACCTGACGCAGCGCGTTGATCTCGGCCGACGCGCTCCCGCCGCGTGCCGGGGTGTAGGTCTCGTGCGAGACGAACACGGTGGCCGGCGCGATCGTGTGCCGGTCGACACCGCGGGCCTCGGCCTGCGCCATCAGGTCCTCCATCACCTGCCCGATGTGACCCACGTCCAGCCGGGTGCCATGGAACGCGCTGTTGGCGGTGACCGCGCCGACCACGTCGCAGATCGGCTGCAGGCCGCGCTCGCGGGCGGCGTCGGCGGACTCCACGACGACGGCCGCCGCGCCCATTCCCACGATCATGCCGTGGCGGCGCCGGTCGAACGGCGTCGCAGCGTCCTCCACGATGTCGTCCGTGGCGGCCGCGCCGGAGGCGAGGAACCCGGACGCCAACCAGGGCAGGAGAGTGTCGGACGTGGCGTCGTCGGCGGAAACCACCACCACGCGCCGGCACCGGCCGGCCCGGATCCAGTCCTCGGCCAGCGCGATGGCCTGCGTCGTGCTCGCGCACGCGGCGTTGACCTGGGTGTTGGGCCCGCGCGCACCGATGATCTCAGCGAACTGCGAATGCCCCATGGACAGGCAGCGGAACAGGAAGCGGCGGTCGAACACGTACGGGTCGGTCTCGATGGCGTGTCGTATGTCGCGGATGCGCCGGTCCACCTCCGCCGTGGCCGGGTCGTTCCCGCCCAGCCGCGCGCGGACGGCCTCCAGTGCGGCCAACTGGTCCCGCCGGCCCCGGTCGGTGAAGTAGCGCTCCAGATCCCGCGCGAAGTTGTCGTACCCGGGGAACGCCGAGGCGAAGATGACACCGGTGTCGTCGCGCATCGACTCGGGCAGGCCCCAGCGGTCGGGCAGGCTGGTTCCCAGCGTGGTGTTCTTGTACCGCATGACCAGCGGGATGCCGGCGTCACGCAGGGCGTCGAAGCCGGCCCCGATGGCCAGCCGGGTCGAGTTGTCGAGCGCCTCGTCGCGCGCCGCGTCCACACCGAACTCGACGACCAGGTCAAACGGCGCACTGCGGCCGGCGAGCTTGATGACATCGGCCTCGTTGTCGATCGTCTCGAACGTCGGCTCGCCCGACGCCCGCTTGATCAGCCGGGTGATGTGCCGGTCCACCATCGCCCGCCGCAGCCGGTGCGGGATGGCGTCGATGAACTGCTGGCCGTCCAGGATCCGGGCGACGTTCTCGTCGTCGAAGACCCGCCGCACGCCGGGCAGGCCGAGCGCCGCACCGGTCACCACGACCGGCTCGGTGCTCTGCGGCGCCGGGACACCCGTGCCGGAGTACACACGCATGCCACGCTCGAGAACATCGGCGAAGAGACGGCCCAGTTCGAGATACCGATCGGTGGTCATGGTGGTCCTTCCGGTCCCGGTCGCGCCGGTGACGGCGGGTGCGGGTGCGGTGACGGCGGGCGGGGTGGAGATCGCGACGGGCGGGGTGGAGATCGCGGCGGCGGGCGGCTGCGGCGCGAAGCCGAGCCCGGCCGCGTACAGGCCGCACAACGCCTGGTTGAACGACGCCACGTCGCCGGTCTTGGGATGGTTGGTGAACAGGGCGAGCACGTCGTCGCCGAGGACATCCGTCACGAACCCGTGCAACGCCTTCTTCGGCCCCACCTCCACGAAGACGCGCGCGCCAGCCGCGTGGAGCGTGCGCAGCCCCTTCACGAACTGCACCGGCGAGGCGACCTGCCGGCCGAGCAGATCGAGCACGGTTTCGACATCCGCGTCGGGCGGATAGAAGTCACCCGTCACGTTCGACACGAGCGGGCGCACCGGCGGCCGCACGTCCAGACGGCGCAGCGCGGCCTTCAACGGTTCGCTCACCGCCCCCACGATCGCCGTGTGGAACGCGTGGCTGACCGGAATGCGTGTCGCGGTCAACCCGGCGGCCTGGACCGCCGCGATGGTGCGTTCCACCGCGTCGGTCGCGCCACCGACGACCGCCTGATTGGTGCTGTTGATGTTCGCGACGACCACGTACCCCTCGGTCGCCGCCACGATCTGCTCGATCTCCGCGAGCGGTCCGAACACCGCGGCCATGGCGCCGTTGTCGGCCATCGCCAGGTTCGCCATCTCCCGACCGCGTGCGCTGACCGCCTCCAGGGCGGCCTCGAACGACAGCGCGCCCGCGCTGACCAGCGCGCCGTACTCGCCGAGGCTGTGCCCCATCACCAGGTCCGGTCGCACGCCGTACGCGTCGAGCAGGCGGGTCAGAGCGAGATCCGTGGCGAGCACCGCCGGCTGGGTGATCTCGGTCTGCATCAGCTGCTGTTCCAGCCGTCGCGTGGTGTCCGCGTCGGTGTCGTCCGCGAAGATGTACCCGGTCAGCGGGCTTCCGAGCAGCGGCGTCATGACCACGTCCGCCTCGGCGAACGTCGCGGCGACGACAGGCTCCCGGGCGCGCAGGTCGCGCAGCATGTTCACGTACTGGGAGCCCTGCCCGGTGTAGAGGAACGCCACCGGGCCGGGCGCTCCCTGGCCGAGGAAGACGCCCTGCGAACGCAGCATCCGCCACCGGGCCGGGTCGCCGGCGCGAAGCGCCTCGACGGCCTTGGCGGCCTTCGCCGCCAGGTCGGCGGCGTCGGCGTAGTCGATGGCGACCCGCATCGCCGCGTGCGCCAGGGCGGAATCGGGTGCCGCCGGGGCCGGTGCGCTACCGGCGGCGGCTGCGGCGCGCAGCCGTTCCAGCTGGGCCGTCACCTCCGCTGCGTCGGCGCCGCCCACGACGGCGGCACCGCGCAGCGGTGCCTTTGCGCCGCCGCCACCCGGCACCGGGACGTCGACCCCGGCATACGAGCGGGCCTCCTGCGGTGAGCGGTGCCGGCCGGGCACGTACTCCTCCACGACGGCGTGGAAGTTGGTCCCGCCGAAGCCGAAGGCGCTCACGCCCGCGCGGCGCACGCCCGCCGCGGACGCCGGCCACTCGCGCAGTTCGGTGTTCACGCGGAACGGGATGGCATCCCAGTCCACGCTCGGGTTGGGCTCGTCGAAATGGATGCTCGGCGCCAGTACCCGTTCATGCAGGCTCAGCACGGTCTTCAACAGACCGGCGGCACCGGCGGCGCCCTTGAGGTGACCGATGTTGGACTTGACCGAGCCCAGCGCGATCGATCCGGGGAGCGCGCCGGCCTTCTCGAACACCTCGGTCAGGCTTGCCAGTTCGGTGGCGTCGCCGACCCGCGTCGAGGTGCCGTGCGCCTCCACATAGGACGCGAGCGACGGGTCGACGCCGGCATTCGACCAGGCGCGCTCGACGGCGAGCCGCTGCCCGACCGGATTCGGGGCGGTGATCCCCTTGCCCCGGCCGTCGCTCGAACCGGCGACGCCGAGCAGAACCGCGTAGACGTGATCGCCGTCGCGCTCCGCGTCGGCGAGCCGCCGCAGAACGAACAGCGCAGCGCCTTCGCCCATGACGAATCCGTCGGCTCCGGCGTCGAACGGACGGGTGCCGGTCGCCGACAGGGCGCCGATCTTGCAGAACTTCACGAACGCCGCCGCGTTCATGTTGCGGTCGACGCCACCGGTGATAGCGGCGTCGAAGTCGCCTGCCTGCAACCCGCGCACGGCGGCCGACATCGCGGCCAGACCGGAGGCGCACGCGGCGTCGGTGGTGAAGTTGGGGCCGCGGAAGTTGAACAGGTTGGCCACCCGACCGGCGATCACGTTGGCCAACTCGCCCGGCATGGTGTCCTCGGTGATTTCCGGCAGGCCGGCCACGAACGACCGGCGCAACTCGGCCAGCACGGCGCCGCGCGTCGACGCGGGCAGGGTGGCGAAGGACGGCGCGGCGGCCAGGTCACGGGCGAACTCGGCGAACTCCACCCGCAGGTTGCTGCGGTAGTGCTTGTCGCCGCCGATGGCGTTGCCGACGATGACGGCGACGCGTTCGGGGTCGACCCGCCAGTTCGGCCAGCCGGCGTCGATCAGGGCCGCCCGGGCCGTGGCGACGGCCCACTTCTGGCCCTCCTCCATCTGGCCCGCGACCGTCGGCGGTACGGGTAGCCGCCAGCCCATCGGGTCCCACGGGAAGTCGCGGACCCAGCCGCCGATACGCGAATAGGTCTTGTCGGGTACGTGCGGGTCCGGGTCGTAGTACACCGCGGGATCCCAGCGGCCGGGCGGGATGTCGCTGATGGAGTACCGGCCGGCTTTGATGTTGGCCCAGAAGGTGGTGACATCCGGTGCGTCGGGCATGATGGCACTGACCCCGACGACGGCGATGGGCAGCGACGGTACGGCGGTCATGGCGATCCAGCCTCCACAGTGGACGTCCGGTTGTAGAGCGCGTCGGCGACCTCGTTCATGTCGGCGAGCAGGCCGCCCTGGACCGCGCGCACGCGGTCGAGTGGTAGCGGCACGTCGGCGGCGGCGCCGCTCGGGAGGGCTCCGGCGACCCACCGGAGTCCCTCCTCTCCCACCTTCATGGCCGCCTCCCGCGCGAAGACCCGGCTCACGGCTGCGAGCGCGGCCGGTGCGAAGCGGCGGTCGCCCTTGCTGGGCAGTGCTCCGCGGCCGGCCGCGGCGGCCCGGCGCGCCAGCGCCGCCGCACCTTCGGCGTACGCGATCAACTCGCCCAGGCGCAGCAGGACATGCTGGTTGCGGGTCAACCGGCCCGCCCGGCACGCGTCCAGCACGGCGGCAAGGCACTCCAGGGCCAGCGCGGCGGTTGGCCCACCGCACGTGTCGGGCACATCGGCGAGCCCGCGTGCCGCGTCGCGGTAGTAGGCGCCGGCTGTCTTGAGGTGGTGCTGCCAGCGGTCCCGGGCGATCGTCAGCTCCAGAATCTCCGAGGTGCCCTCGTAGATCGTGGTGATGCGTACGTCGCGCTTGATCTTCTCCACCAGGTAGGGCCGGGTGAAGCCGTACCCGCCGTGCGCCTGGATGGCCGCCTCCGCGGCAGCGTTCCCGGCCTCCGTCGCGAGGTACTTCGCGATGGCGCCCTCGGTGTTCAGCGACCCCGGTTCCCCCGGGTCGGTGTCGAGACGGGTGGCGGTCTCCTCCAGGAAGGCACGGGCGGCTTCCAGCCGCACGGCGTGCGGGACGATCAACTTGTGCGTGTATCCCTGTTTGTCGGCCAGTGGCGTGCCGCCCTGCACCCGGCTCGAGGAGTAGGCGATCGCCCGGTCCAGCGCCTCCCAGCCGCCGCCGAGGCCGAACGCCGCGACCATCACCCGCGTGTACCCGAAGACCTGCTGTGCCTGGGTGAGCCCGCGGCCCTCCACGAGGCCGACCAGGTTCGCGGCCGGTACGAGTACGTCGTCGAGGAACAGCGCGGCCGTGTTGGACAGCCGGATGCCGTGCTTGTCCTCCGGCGGTGCGGTCGTGAACCCGGGCGTGCCCCGTTCGACGACGAACCACGACGGACCGCCCGGCGCGACGGCGAGAATGGTGCAGGCGTCGGCGATCGAACCGTTGCTGATCCACTGCTTGCGACCGGTCAGCCGGTAACCGGAGACATGCCCGTCCGTTTCGACCGGGGTGGCCGTCGTCGTCAGCGCGCCGAGGTCGCTGCCCGCCTCCGGCTCGGTGGCGCCGTAGGCGAACAGGATGCCCTGTTCGGCGATGCGCCCCAGCCACCCCTTGCGCTGCTCGTGGGTCGCCCCGACCAGGATGGGGTCGCTGCCGAGAAACGTGGCGAACACCGAGGTGGCGACGCCGATGTCGATGCGGGCGAGGCGTTCGCAGATCCGGTAGGAGTCGAACGCACCACCGCCCAGCCCGCCGTACTCCTCGGGGATGAACACGAGGTGCACGCCGAGCGCGTCGCCACACATCGCTCGGACGGTCTCCTCCGGGCAGACGTCGTCACGGTCGAGCTCGAGGCGGCGCCCCTCCGGCAACGCTTCGTCGATGAAGTCGTTCAACGACGACAGCATCAGGTCGAGCGTGTCCCGATCGAGGCCGGTGGTGGTGGTCATGAGCAGGCCCCTTCCGGGTCGCTTGACGTGACTGGTGCCGGTTCGCCGGTCAGCCCTTGCGGTTCGAGATCTCGTCGAGCAGGGCGGGCAGGACGACGTGGAGATCGCCGACGACACCGAAGTCGGCGAACTGGAAGATCGGTGCCTTCGGGTCCTTGTTCACCGCCACGATGGTCCGGGAACTCTGCATGCCGGCGCGGTGCTGGATCGCTCCCGAGATGCCGCTGGCGAAGTAGAGCTCGGGGCTGACCGTCTTGCCGGTCTGGCCGACCTGAAGCTCATGGGGGCACCAGTTCAGGTCGGTGGCCGCCCGCGATCCCGCGACCGCCCCGCCCAGCGCGTCCGCCAGCCGCTCCACCAGCCCGAATCCCTCTGCGGACCCGACGCCGCGTCCGCCGGCCACGACGATCGCGGCATCGGTCAGCGCGGGCCGGCCACTGGCCGCCCTGGCGGTCCGCGAGATCACCCGCGGGCCGTCGACGTGCGGCGGCGCCGGAACCGACTCGACGACCGCGCGGACGGGCGCGGCTTCCGGGGCGATCGCGTTCGGCCGCACCGCGATGACCGGCGTCCCGCGACGGACCTGGCTCTCGGCGAGCCACGTCCCTGCGAACACCAACTGGGTGGCCATCGGACCGTCGGGGGTCGCCCGAAGGTCGACCGCGTCGGTGATCACGCCGGAGTCCAGCCGCACCGCGACGCGCGCCGCCACCTCCTTGCCCTCCGGGTCAGCGGTGACCAGGACGGCCGCCGGCGCGACGCGCGTGGCCAGGTCGACCAGCAGCAGCGCCTTGGCCGTTGTCGGGTATTCGTCGGGACCGCCCGGTGCGGCCGCGTACACGGTCGCGGCGCCGAAGCTGCCGAGAACGTCGACCAGCCCGGCGTCCGCGTCGCCGTACACCACCGCTGCGGGCTCACCGAGCCGCCGCGCGAACGTCAACAGTTCCAGGCTCGACTTGTGTGGGGCTCCGGAGTCGTGGTCGACGAGGACCAGGACGGTGTTCACTGCGGCCTCCCAGGGTGGGTCTACAGAAGCTTGTTGGCGACGAGGAAGTCCGCCAGGCGGACGGCCGCGTCGCCCTCGTCGACGACGACCGTGCCCGGCGGACGGGGCGGTCGGGGCCGGACCGTGCGCACCACCGTGGCGGCGGCCGCCCCGCCGGCCCGCTCCGATGCGATGTCCAGTTCGCCCAGCGACCAGGTTGCGATCGGCTTCTTCTTGCCGGCGATGATCGCCTTGAACGACGGATACCGGGGGTCCCCGGACCGGTCGGTGACCGAAATCAACGCCGGCAGTGTGGCCACAACCTCCTCGGTCGCGTCGTCGGTGTCGCGCCGCACCGTGACGGACGAACCGTCCACCCGCACCGCCGCGGCGTTCACCAGGGCCGGCACGCCCAATCGGTCGGCCACCATGACCGGTACGACCGACATCTCCGCGTCGGTCGACGCCATGCCACAGATGACCATGTCGAAGCCCATCCGCTTGATGGCGGTGGCGAGGATGAGCGACGTGGTCACCGCGTCGGAGCCGTGGATGGCGTCGTCGAGGACATGCACCGCGCGGTCCCCGCCCATGGCGAGCGCCTTGCGCAATGCGTCGACCGCCGGTGCCGGACCCATCGTCAGGTAGCTGACCTCAGTGGCGACACCGGCCTCGACCAGCCGGGCCGCTTGCTCGATGGCGTACTCGTCCAGTTCCGAGAGGCGCCCGTCGACCGCGCTCCGGTCGAGTGTCAGGTCATCCGCGAAGCGCCAGGTTGCGGTCGGTTCCGGAACGCATTTGACCAATGCCACGATTCTCATGGGTATTCGACCTCACATTTAGTACGTGTCACGCAACGTAGAGCGTCGATGATTGGCGCGACAGGCACCGAGTACCTGTGCCACCGGGACCTTCGTCCCGGTCGTTTCCTCCAGCGAAAGAGCTGAATGGCACTATGCGCCCGTCCGGGCGGGCCGGAACGTCGAGTGCGCCCGAACGTGTGCCGCCATCGACCCGGAGGACGATCATGGGTGCACCTGTGAAAGGACCGAAAATCATCCAGGGCGGGATGGGTGTTGCGGTCTCCGGGTGGCAACTGGCCCGAGCCGTGGCGCTCACCGGCCAGATGGGTGTCGTGTCCGGCACGGCGCTGGAGATCGTGTGCGCGCGCCGGCTGCAACAGGGCGATCTCGGTGGGGACGTCCGGCGGGCTCTGGCGCAGTTCCCTGTACCAGGCGTCGCCGAACGGATTCTGCGCACCTACTACATCGCCGGCGGAAAGGCACCCGACGCCGCGTTCCGCCCGGTCCTGCGGTTCAGCCTGCAACCGTCGCGGGTACTGGCCGAGCTGACCATCGCCGCGAACTTCGTCGAGGTGTTTCTCGCGAAGGAGAATCACGGCGGCCTGGTCGGGATCAACTACCTCCGAAAGATCGAGCTGCCGCTTCCGTTCGCCTGCTACGGCGCCATGCTGGCCGGAGTCGACCACATCCTGATGGGTGCCGGAAATCCCGCCGATCTACCGGCCCTGCTGGACGGGTTGGCCCGCCACGAGCCGGTGGCACTTCCCGTGCGGGTCCAGGGTGCGACGTCCGCCGACGGCGAGTACGCCATCCGCTTCGATCCGCGCGACTACGCCGTCCCCGGCCAGCACCCGCCGCCCCGGCCCAGGTTCGACGCGATCGTCGCCTCGGTCGATCTGGCCACGGGGCTTACCGCCGACCCGGCCACCCGGCCCGACGGCTTCGTCGTCGAGGGCTACCCGGCGGGCGGCCACAACGCCCCACCGCGCGGGCCACGCCGGCTCGATGCCAGCGGGCAACCGGTCTACGACGAGCGGGACGTCGTCGATCCCGGGCGGTTGGCCGACCTCGGCCTGCCGTATTGGATGGCCGGCTCATACGGCACGCCTGACGGGCTCGTGCGGGCGCTTGCCGAGGGCGCCACGGGCGTCCAGGTGGGGACCGCGTTCGCATTCTGCCGGGAGTCGGGCATGGCCCCCGACCTCAAGCGCCGCGTTCTCGAACTGGCCGCCCACGGCGAAGTTCCGGTACGCACCGACCCGCGAGCGTCACCGACGGGATTCCCGTTCAAGGTCGTGGCGCTGCCCGGCACGCTGGCCGATCGGGACGTGTACGCCGCCCGCCAGCGGCTGTGCGATCTCAGCGCGCTGCGTACACCGTTCCGCAAGCCCGACGGTACCGTCGGCTTCCGCTGCCCGGCGGAGCCGGTGAATGTGTACGAGGGACATGGCGGGCGGCCCGCGAATACCGACGGCCGGCGGTGCATATGCAACGGGCTGATAGCCACCGCGGGTCTCGCTCAGCACCGGGCGCACGGCTATGTCGAGCCCGCCATCGTCACCGCCGGCCTCGATTTCACCGGCGTGCGGCACCTGCTGCGCCAGGTGCCCGCCGGCCAGGAGACGTACAGCGCCGCAGCCGTAGTCGAGTACCTGCTCAGCGGTAACGCGCGTGAGTCCGCGTAGCCGAGGCCGCCCTCCACAGTTGATCTCGGCGCGGCCGGACCCGGCGCCAGTAGACGTGGATTGTGGATCTTCTTGTTGCTCCAGCGTTGCCAGGAGCGCGGTCAAGCTTCGCCGCGACTCGTTCCGACGGCAGCCGACCACCCGATCGAAGGGCTCTGGTGAGCCTCGGGCGCCTCAGAGGACCAGCACCGGCACGGAGGCGCCCGCATACCGATCCGGGTCGGAAGTCAGTACATAGCCCTGGACCGACCGGCGCGGGGTTCGATTCCCGTCGCCCGCTCCACACACCCCCCGCGGGCGGAACGACTACTTCGGCCGCCGTTCGGGTTCAGTGGCAGCGGTTACCGCTGCGATGATCCATACGACCATGACGGGCAGACCGCAGCAGCAGGACTGCGCAAGGAGACCCCAGCCGAGTACGCCGTCGTACACGGAGTCCACGATCCACAAGTCGGCGGGCGCCCACCTGCTTCCGGCGGGCCTAACCCATCGCGGCGAAGGCGGCCGCAAACCCACGCGGATCGCTCGCCCACAGCACACCCATCTGCGCCGACGTCGGGTCGGGGTAGATGTCCTCCCGGCCGGCGGCCACCCCGTCGAGGATCGCCTCGGCGACGGTACGCGGCTCGGCCTTCGGCACATCGACCCCGGCCACCATGTCGGTGTCGATGCCGCCCGGGTATACGCCGTGCACGCGGACGCCCGCGCGGGTGAGCGCCGGCCGCAGCGCCAGCGTCAACGAGTGCGCCGCCGCTTTCGACGCCGAGTACCCCGCCATCGACGGCGCCGGCGCGTACGAGAGCAGCGTCAACACGTTGACCAGGCGGCCACCCCGCTCGACGAGCGTCGGGACGAACGCCCGCGTCATGAGGTACGGGCCGGTGACGTTGACCGCGAACTCGCGCGCGATCGCATCCGGGTCGGCGTCGAGGGCCGGCGCGAACTCGGCCGTGCCGGCGTTGTTGACGAGCAGGTCGACGTCGGTGGCGGCGAGCGCCGCCTTCTCGATCGACGCCGGATCGGTGAGGTCGAGGGCGAGCGGCACGATCCGGTGGTCGGTTGGAAGCGAATAGGGGTCGCGGGCGGTCGCGTAAACGCGCGCCGCGCCGCGCGCCAGCAGGGAGTCGACGAGGGCGCGGCCGAGCCCGCGGTTCGCGCCGGTGACCAGGGCAGTGGTTGACGTGAAGTCCATGCGATAACCGTGCCGCTCAGCCTATGCGAGCAACAATGACTGCAACGCGTGATAACTTGTCCGATCGTCTCACGCTACGATGCTGTGATGGACGTACTCGGCGACGTGCTGGCCCTGGCCCGGGTCGACGCGGCACTCATGGCCGCCCTCGACGCCCGCGCGCCCTGGGGGATCGAGATCCCGACCCGCCGCGGCGCCTCGTTCCACGCCGTCGTCGCCGGCACGTGCTGGTTCACCGTCGACGGTGCGCCGCCCCGCCAACTCGGCCCGGGCGACCTGGTCCTGCTGCCCACCGGTGTCCGGCATGAACTGGCGGCCGAGCCAGGCCTGCCGCTGCGTCCATTCGACGACGACCTCAAGCGGAGCCTGATCCAACCCGACGGCGATCTGGTCATCGACGGGCCGGGTGCGCGCACCCGCATCCTGTGCGCCGGCTACAGCTACGACACCGAGGCCGCGCATCCGGTGCTCGGCCTGCTGCCGGCGGTGCTGCACGTACCGACCACGCAGCCCGAGCACGGCCCGTGGCTGCGCAGCCTGCTCGACCTGCTGGCGCACGAGACCGCCGACACCACGGCGACCGGATCGGCCACGGCCGCGGTCCGGCTGCTGGATCTGTTGCTGGTGCACGTGATCCGGGCGTGGCTGGCGACGGGTGTCGAGAACGATCCCTCGTGGCTGCGCGGCCTCGGCGACCCGCTGACCGCCCGCACCCTCGCGCTCCTGCACGAGGAACCCGGCCGCGACTGGACGGTCGAGAGCCTGGCCTCTGCCGTCAACGTCTCGCGGGCGACGCTCGCCCGCCGCTTCACCGAGCACGTCGGCGTTCCGCCGCTGACCTACCTCACCCGCTGGCGGATCGACCTGGCCGCCCGCAAGCTGCGCGACACCACGCTGCCCACCGCCCGGATCGCCCGCGACGTCGGGTACACCTCCGAGTACGCGTTCAACCGCGCCTTCTCCCGGGTGCGCGGGTACCCGCCGGGCCGGTACCGGCGCCTGGCCGCGGATGCGGTCAGAAACCGGTAGGTCATCGGCCAGCCATACGACAAGCATGCAGATGCGGTCCAGGGATTACTAAAGCCCCCGAAAGTGCGAGCTATTCGGCGATTTCCTCTAGCAGATGCGATGCGTTACCGTACCCGCGTGACGGTGTTCCGGATCGGTGCGGCCGCGGAGTTGCTCGGCGTGAGCGCCGACACGGTGCGCCGTTGGGTCGACGCGGGCCGGCTGGGGGCGGCCCGCGACGATCACGGCCACCGGGTCATCGAGGGAACCGACCTCGCCGGGTTCGTCCGGGCCCAGGCCGCCGAGCCGGAGGAGCGCTCCGAGCTGTCCTCGGCCCGCAACCGGCTGCGGGGGATCATCACGGCCGTCGTCAAGGACACGGTGATGGCACAGGTCGACATCCAGGCGGGCCCGTTCCGGGTGGTGTCGCTGATGAGCCGCGAGGCCGTCGACGAGCTCGACCTGCAGGTCGGGTCGGTGGCCGTCGCGGTGATCAAGTCGACCACCGTGGTGGTGGAGCGGGCCACGCCGGCGGCGGTGCACAGAGCACGGGCGAGCTGAGGGGGACTGTGGGTACACGTTGGGTTCGCGCGGTCGCGGCCGGGTTCGCCGCCGTGCTCGTGGCCGGCTGGCTGATGGGTTGCGGTGACAAGGGCGAAGACCTCGGCTCGTCCGCCGGCGCCGGCACAGCGTCGACCGGCAGGGGCGTCACCGGCACCGTCACGGTCTTCGCCGCGGCGTCGCTGACCGGGTCGTTCACGACGATCGGCAAGGACTTCGAGGCGGCGAACCCGGGTGCGAAGGTCACCTTCAGCTTCGGCGGCAGTTCGGCGTTGGCCAACCAGATCAACCAGGGTGCGCCGGCCGACGTGTTCGCCTCCGCGGCCCCGGCCAACATGAAGACCGTCACCGACGCCGGCAACGGCACCGGGACACCGACGACGTTCACGAAGAACCAGTTGGTGATCGCGGTCCCGAAGGGGAACGCGAAGGGCATCACGTCGCTCAAGGACCTGGAGAACCGCGCGGTCAAGGTGGCGCTGTGTGCCGAGCAGGTGCCGTGCGGCGCGGCGGCGAAGAAGGTCCTGACCACCGCCGGGGTGAAGGTCACCCCGGTGACCCTGGAACAGGACGTGAAGGCCGCCCTGTCGAAGGTGAAGCTCGGTGAGGTCGACGCCGCGCTGGTGTACCGCACCGACGCCAAGGCGGCGGCGTCCGATGTGGACGGTATCGAGTTCCCCGAGTCGTCGACAGCGATCAACGAGTACCCGATCGTCGCGGTGAAGAACGCCCCGAACAGGGCCGGCGCGGACGCGTTCATCGCGTATGTCTTGTCCGACAAGGGCCAGGCGGTACTGTCGGCCGCGGGATTCCAGGCACCATAGGCGGTGGTGGTCCAGACAGTCGAACGACCAGCGTCACCGGCACGCCGGCAGCGCGTGCCGGTGGCGCTGTTCGTGCCGGCGACCCTCGGCCTGCTGTTCCTCGTGCTCCCGTTGGCGGGACTGCTGATCCGGGCGCCGTGGGCGACGCTGCCGCAGCGGCTCACCGAGCCCGGCGTTCTCACGGCGCTGCGGCTGTCGCTGCAGACCGCCACCATCGCCACCGGATTCTGCGTGCTGCTCGGCGTGCCGCTGGCCTGGCTGCTTGCCCGGGTGGAGTTCCCCGGCCGGCGGGTGGTGCGGGCGCTGGTCACCGTCCCGCTCGTGCTGCCACCGGTGGTCGGCGGCGTGGCGCTGCTGCTCGTGTTCGGCCGCCGCGGGCTGCTCGGCACCTGGCTCGACGCCACGTTCGGGCTCACCCTGCCGTTCACCACCACCGGCGTCGTGCTCGCCGAGGCGTTCGTCGCGATGCCGTTCCTCGTCATCGCCGTGGAGGGGGCCCTGCGCGGCGCCGACGCCCGCTACGAGGAAGCCGCCGCCACCCTCGGCGCCGGCCGCTGGACCACCTTCACCCACGTCACCCTGCCGCTGGTGGCACCGGGCATCGTCGCCGGCGCGGTGCTGTGCTGGGCCCGCGCGCTCGGCGAGTTCGGCGCCACCATCACCTTCGCCGGCAACTTCCCCGGCCGCACCCAGACCATGCCGCTGGCCGTGTACCTGGCGCTGGAGACCGACCTGGACGCCGCGATCGTGCTCAGCCTGATCCTGCTCGTCGTGTCGGTCACGATCCTCGCCGCGCTGCGCGACAAATGGCTCACCAGCCCGTGACCGACGCGGCAGTGGTCAAAGAGGGGCCGGTCCTCGATGCGCGTCTCGTTGTCGACAGGGGCACGTTCCGGCTCGACCTGGCGCTGCGCATCGAGGCCGGCGAGGTGGTGGCGCTGCTCGGCCCCAACGGAGCCGGCAAGACCACGGCGCTGCGGGCGCTGGCCGGCCTGCAACCGCTGACCGCCGGCCATCTCACCCTGGCCGGGCGGGATCTCGACCGGCCGGACCGTCGACTGTGGACACCGACCGAGCACCGCTCGATCGGCGTCGTGTTCCAGGACTACCTGCTCTTCCCGCACCTGACCGCGCTGGACAACGTCGCGTTCGGCCCGCGCCGCCACGGCGTCGACAGGCGCGCCGCCCGCATGCGGGCCGCCGACTGGCTCGATCGGGTCGGCCTCGCCGCCCAGGCCCGGGCGCGGCCGCGGCACCTGTCCGGCGGGCAGGCCCAACGCGTCGCCCTCGCCCGGGCACTCGCCGTGGAGCCGGTGCTGCTGCTGCTCGACGAGCCGCTCGCCGCCCTGGACGCCCGCACCCGCCTGGACACCCGCGCCGACCTCCACCGCCACCTTGCCGACCACCCCGGCGCCACCCTGATCGTCACCCACGACCCGCTCGACGCCCTCGTGCTCGCCGACCGGTTGGTCATCATCGAGGACGGCCACGTCGTGCAGGAGGGCGACGCCGCCACCATCACCGCCCAGCCCCGCACCGACTACGTCGCCCGGCTGGTCGGACTCAACCTGTATCGCGGAACGGCCGACGGGCACGCCGTCACCGTCGCCGACGACCTGACGCTCACCGTCGCCGACCCGCTGCACGGCGACGCGTTCGTGGCGTTCCCACCCGCTGCCGTCGCCCTGCACCCCGGCCGACCCGACGGCAGCCCCCGCAACACGTGGCCGGCCACCATCACCGGCATGCAACGCCACGGCGACAACCTGCGCGTCCAACTCGACGGCCCGATAGTCGTCGCCGCCGACATCACCCCCGCCGCCGCCGCACACCTGCGCCTCGACCTCGGCGCACCGGTATGGGTCGCGGTGAAGGCCGCCGAGACGCGCGCCTATCCCGCCGACCGTCCTAAGTTCAGACCGTGATCCGTTACTACGACGACAGCGACCCCGCCGCGCCGGAGATCGAACTACCGAAGGGCGACGTGACGGAGGGCGTGGTACGCGTGGGCGACACAGTCCGTCGCCCCCATCAGCCGACGAGCGGAGCCGTCGCCGAGTACCTCGACCACCTCGAGCGGGTGGGGTTCGACGGCAGCCCGCGCTACCTCGGCCGGGACCGCCACGGCCGCGACGTGCTCAGCTACCTCGACGGCGCGGTGCCGGGCGATCCGCCCGAGGCGTGGGCAAGCGACGACCGGCTGCTCGCGAGCGTCGCCGTGCTGGTGCGCCGGTTGCACGCGGCCTCGGCCGGGTTCCTCGCCGAACGCGGCTTCGCCGCGCCGGACGGCTCGATCTGGCACCGCGACCGGCTCGCGCTCGACCCGCCGCTGCCCTACCCCGAGCCGGAACTGGTGTCCCACAACGACGTCACGCCGCAGAACGTCGTCACCCGCGACGGTGAAGCCGTCGGGCTCGTCGACTTCGACCTGGCAGGGCCGACCACCCGCCTCGCCGACGCATACAACACGGCGATGCACTGGGTGCCGCTGCGGCCGCCGGAGGACATCTGGCCGACCTGGCCGGCCGCGGCCCGTAACCAGCTGGCCCGGCTGCGCCTGTTCGCCGACGCGTACGGACTGTCCACAGAGGACCGTGTGGCGCTGCCGGCGCTCGGCGTCGAACGGGCCCGGTTCAGCTTCCGGCGGATGCGCGCGGCGGCCGAGCAGCACGGCGGCGGCTGGGCCCGGATGTGGGCCGAGGGTGTCGGTGACGCCACGCGGCGCCGCGAGGCGTGGCTGACCGCGCACCGCGACGACCTGCTCGCCGCGCTCGGCGTGCGCGGTCAAACCTCGTAGCGCTCCCGCGGCGGCGTCACCTTCGTGACCGGCGGAGCGTAGCCCCGCCGTTTCCGCTATCTTGGACGTCCGTAGGCGCCAGGACACCGACAGACGTCCAAGATCGCCGACCGCGCGGAAGCGCGGAAGAATGAGCGCATGAGCCTCGGACCGCGGCAGCGTCCCCTGCTGGGCGTCGCCGTCGCCCTCGTCGGGCCGGCCGCGCTGACCGCCGCGACCCGCCCGATCGCCGACACGCTGACGCTGGCCGGCGTCACCCTGCTGTACCTGGTTCCGGTGGTCGCGGCCGCCGTCGTGGGCGGGGTCCGGCCGGCGCTGCTGGCCGCGGTGGGCGCCGCCCTGCTCGTCAACTTCTACTTCCTGACGCCGTACCACTCGCTCGACGTGGACTCACCCGCCGGCGTCGTGGTGCTGGTGGTCTACGTGCTGGTGGCGGCGAGCGTCGCGGTCGCGGTGGACGTCGCGGCCCGGCAGCGGGCGACCGCCGAACGGCGGGCCGCGGAGGCGCGGGAACTCGCCGAGGTGGACCGCCTCCGGGCGGCCCTGCTCGACGCGGTCGGGCACGACCTGCGCACCCCGCTGGCCGGGATCAAGGCCGCCGCGTCCAGCCTGCGCCAACCCGACGTCGTGCTCGGCGCCGAGGACCGCGACGCCCTGCTGGCGACCGTCGAGGACGGCACCGACCGGATGCTGGCCCTGGTGGAGAACCTGCTGTCGCTGAGCCGGCTGCGCGCCGGGGTGCTGTCCGTGGTGGCGCGGCCGGCGGCGCTGGACGCCGTCGTGGCCGAGGCGGCGCTGCACTCGCCCGGGCGGGAGCGCATCGTCGTGGACCTGCCCGACGACCTGCCGCTCGGCCGGGTGGATCCGGGGCTGCTGGAACGGGTGTGTGCGAACCTGCTCGCGAATGCGCTGACGGCCACCGCGCCGGAGGGGGTGGTGCGGGTGACCGGCGAGGCCGACCACGACACGCTCCGGCTGCTGGTGATCGACCACGGGCCGGGGCTCGCGCCCGAGGCGCGGGATCGCGCCTTCCAGCCCTTCCAGGGTGCCGGTCTCGGCTTGGGCCTCGCGATCGCGAAGGGGTTCACCGAGGCGATGGGCGGCCGGCTGACGCCGTCGGAAACAACCGGCGGCGGCCTGACGATGACGATCACCGTGCCCCGCGCGGACCGCGCGTCATGAACCGGATCCTCATCGTGGACGACGACGACGCGCTGCTGCGGGCGCTGCGGGTCACCTTCGCCGCGCGCGGCTACGAGGTCCGCACGGCCCAGGACGCGGCGCGCGGCCTGGCGTCGGCCCGGCACCACCCGCCGGACCTGGCGATCGTCGACCTGGGCCTGCCGGACGCCGACGGCATCCAGGTCGTCGCGGGCATCCGGGAGTGGAGCCGGATGCCGATCATCGTGCTGTCGGCCCGCTACCACGAGCCGTCGAAGGTGGCCGCTCTCGACGCCGGCGCCGACGACTACGTCACCAAGCCCTTCGGCGTCGACGAGTTGCTGGCGCGCGTGCGCGCGGCCCTGCGCCGCGCGACGCCGGTGCCGGACGCCCCTGTCGTGACGACGGCCAACTTCGCCGTGGACCTGTCCGCGAAACAGGTCACCGGGCCGGCCGGCCCGGTCCGCCTGACGCCGACCGAGTGGCACCTGCTCGAGGTGCTGGCCCGCCAGCCCGGCGTGCTGGTGGAGCACCGGCGGCTGCTCCAGGAGGTGTGGGGGCCGCAGTACGCGACCGAGACGAACTACCTGCGGGTCCACTTCGCGAACCTGCGCCGCAAGCTCGAACCGGACCCGAGCCACCCGCGGCACCTGATCACCGAGCCCGGCCTCGGCTACCGGTTCGAACCTTGACGCCTTCTTAACGCCGACGGCGCCGGGAAAGCCGCACCACCGCTCGACAATCGAACGCATGAGCCTGGACACGCGACCCCACACCAACGGCGCGATGCGCAGTTGGCTGCTGTCCGGCCTCGACGAGGACCCGATGCGGCACCAGGGTCCGCACGCCCGGCCGGCCGGGCACCGCCGCCACGCGTGGTGGAAGGTCATGTGCCTCACCGGCGTCGACTACTTCTCGACCCTCGGCTACCAGCCCGGGATCGCCGCGCTCGCCGCCGGAGTGCTCTCCCCGGTCGCGACCGCCGTGCTCGTCGTCGTGACGCTGCTCGGCGCGCTGCCGGTCTACCGGCGGGTGGCCGCCGACAGCCCGCACGGTGAGGGCTCGATCGCGATGCTGGTGCGACTGCTGACCTACTGGCAGGGCAAGCTCTTCGTGCTCGTGCTGCTCGGCTTCGCCGCCACCGACTTCATCATCACGATCACCCTGTCGGCGGCCGACGCCACCGCGCACATCGACGAGAACCCGTTCTGGCCGGCCGGGCTGCGCGGGCACGAGGTCATCGTCACGCTCGTGCTCGTCGGGCTGCTCGGTGCGGTGTTCCTCAAGGGGTTCACCGAGGCGATCGGGTTGGCCGTCGGCCTCGTCGCGGTTTACCTCGGCCTGAACGCGGTTGTCGTGGCCGACGGGCTGTGGCGGGTGCTCACCCATCCGTCCGCCGTCGGGGACTGGACCACCGCGCTGACGGCGCAGCACGGCAATCCGGTGCTCGTGGTGGGCTTGGCGCTGCTCGTCTTCCCCAAGCTCGCCCTCGGCCTGTCCGGCTTCGAGACCGGGGTCGCCGTGATGCCGCACGTCCAGGGCGGGCCGCACGACACCGAGGAGCGGCCGGTCGGGCGGATCCGGGGCACCCGGCGCCTGCTCACCACGGCCGCGGTCATCATGAGCGTCTTCCTCATCACCAGCAGCGTGGTGACCACTGTGCTGATCCCGGCCCCGGCGTTCGAGCCCGGTGGTCCCGCGAACGGGCGCGCGCTCGCGTACCTGGCCCACGAGAACCTCGGCGGGATGTTCGGCAGCGTCTACGACCTGTCGACGATCGCGATCCTGTGGTTCGCCGGCGCGTCGGCGATGGCCGGCCTGCTCAACCTCGTCCCCCGGTACCTGCCGCGGTACGGCATGGCGCCGTCGTGGGCGCGCGCCGTACGGCCCCTCGTGCTCGTCTTCACGGGCGTGGCGTTCCTCATCACCGTCGTGTTCCACGCCGACGTCGACGCGCAGGGCGGCGCTTACGCCACCGGCGTGCTCGTGCTCATCACCTCGGCCGCGGTCGCCGTCACGCTGTCGGCGCACCGGCGCCGCCAGCGCCCGCTGACCGTCGCCTTCGCCCTCATCACCGCGGTGTTCGTCTACACGACGGGGGCGAACGTCGTGGAGCGGCCGGACGGCGTCAAGATAGCGGCCTGCTTCATCGGCGGGATCCTCGCGGTGTCGCTGCTCTCGCGGGTGTACCGGGCATTCGAACTGCGGGTCACCAACGTCGACACCGACGTGGTCGCCGAGCGGTTCATCACCGACTGCGCACGCCGGACGATCCGGCTCATCGCCAACGAGCCCGACCGGCGCGACGCGGCCGAGTACCGCGCCAAGCTCGCCCAGATCGCCGCGGACAACGACGTTCCGGACCGCAACGACGTCATCTTCGTCGAGGTCGAGGTGACCGACCCGTCGGACTTCGAGACGGAGCTGCGGGTGCGCGGCTGCGTCGAGCACAACCGCTACCGGGTGCTGCGGCTGTCGAGTTCGTCGGTGCCCAATGCGCTCGCCGCGCTGCTGCTGCACATCCGCGACGCCACCGGCCGGCGCCCGCACATCTACTTCGAGTGGACGGAGGGCAATCCGGCCGTCAACTTCCTGCGGTACCTGGCGTTCGGACAGGGCGAGGTCGCGCCGGTGACCCGCGAGATGCTGCGCCAGCACGAGCCCGACCGGGCCCGCCGCCCACACGTCCACGCCGGCTGAGGTGCCCCAACGCGATCTTGGACGTTTGCTACTGCCGGGGCAGTAGCAAACGTCCAAGATCGCGGGAAGGAGGGTTACGGGCGCGCGCGGCCGAGCGCGTAGAACGCGACCGGGACCAGGAGCAGGGTCTGCACGGCCTGCACCACGTTCAGCAGCAGCCCGCTGAGCGCGAAGATGCCCACGGTCAACACCAGGTAGGCGATCGGCAGCCAGCGCGGCACCGAGCGCGACCGCCACAGCGCACCCATCAGCAGCAGCGAGCCCAGCGTGAACAGCAGGAACCCGATCATCTGCGGCAGCATCACGTGCCCGGGGTTGTCGTTGACGTACGTCATGAACGCCGAGCCGGCGTCCGGCGGCACCGCGTCCGGGCTGGTGGCGTACCAGGACAGCGAGCCGAACGCGAACATGCCGGCGAAGAAGGCGATGCCGCCGAACCCGGTCAGCACCGAGCCGACGGTGGCCAGCGCGGCCCCGCGCGCCCGGACCAGCCGGCACACCGCGAGCGCCAGCGTGACGCCGACCGCGGCGATCGCCAGCCCGTCGACGAGGGTGCCGAGCCAGGCGGCGTCGCGGTGCGGCGCGATGTCCTCGTAGGACAGCGCGTCCCGTTCGCCCCACGGCTGCCACAGCACGATCACGGCGATCGCGACGGCGCCGAGCGCCAGCACGGCCGACACGATCGCGGCGCGGATCCGGTCGGTCGCGGACGGGGTGGCGGTGGTGGATAGGGCGTCGGGAGTCAGCGTGGACATCGGGTCCTCCTCGGTACGGGTCGTTGCGACGTCTGTGACGGTAGGAATCACCACCCCCGCCGGGCATCGGTACCACCGCCGGTCGGGTCTGCGTGGCGGTACCGGACGGCAGATCCGTACAAGCACTGAGGCTCACCCGCCGCCCCGGCCGTAGAGTGCCGGCATGGCCTGGCCTCGACCCGTCGCGCTGGCGGCGTCCCTGCTCACGGGGGTGTTGCTGACCACCGCCGGTGTGCTCACCGCGCTGGCACCGACGGCCGGCGCGCTGGCCAACCTCGGCATCGGTCTCGCGTCGGCGCCGGCGTCCGCCGTGCTCGGTCTGGTCATCGCGCGCCGCCAGCCGCGCAACGTCGTCGGCATGTTGCTGACGCTCGTCGGCTTCACGGTGTCGATCACCGCGCTGCGCGACGTCACGTGGTGGTACCTGTCGGAGGTCCGGCCGCAGGCGTTGCAGGACCTGGACTGGCTGATCGCGCTCACCGACCAGATCGCCGCCTGGATCTTCGTGTCGATCGCCCTGCTGTTGCTGTATTTCCCCGAGGGGCGGCTGCCCGGCCCGCGCTGGCGCTGGATCCCCCCGACGCTGATCGTGTGCGGGGCGATCGACCACATCGGCACCGCCTTCGACACCATGCCGTACCAGGAGCCGGTGCAGGACGTCGCGCCGCCGTGGGGCCCGGTGCCGCTGCCGCTGCAGGCCGTGACGCTCGTCGGGTTCGTCCTCGAACTCGTGCTGGTGCTGGTGTGCGCGGCGTCGCTCGTGGTGCGCTACCGCCGGTCCGACCGGGTGCGCCGGGCGCAGATCAAGTGGCTGGCCCTGGCCGGTATGGCGATCCCGCTATACCCGGTGGGATGCCTGCTGGAGATCGTGCTGTACGGCCGTCCACTGTGGATGAGTGCGGCGATCGGCATCGCCGGCCTGGTCGGGATCCCGATCGCGACGGCGGTCGCGATGCTGCGGCACGACCTCTACGACGTCGACAAGGCGCTCGCCGCGACGGTCACCTACGCCCTGGTCAGCGCGGTGCTGGTGAGCATCTACGCGATCGCGTCCGGGTTCGGCGGCGTGGTGTTCGGGCGCGAGTCGACTGTCGCCGCGGCGGCCGCGACCGCGGTGTGCGCGGCGGCGCTCTCGCCGCTGCGGTCCCGGTTGCAGCGCGGCGTCGACCGCCGCCTCTATCCGACCCGGCGGGCCGCCCTCGCCGCAGTGGAGTCGCTCGGCCGGGACTCGAGCGGCGGCCGCGCCCACCCCGAGCAACTGGAGGGCGTGCTGCGCGCGGCGGTGCGCGACCCCGAGCTTCGGGTCGGCTTCCAGGTGCCGGGAACCGACGGCTACGTCGACGCCGAGGGCGAGCGGGTCGACCTCGACGGCAGCGTCCCGATCGAGCTCGGCGGCCGGCAGATCGGCGTGATCCGGGCCGGTTCCGACGCCGTGCGCCCCGAACTGCTGCGCCAGGTCGCCGGCGCGGCGGCGACGCTCGTCGAGGTGGTGCGGCTGCGGCTGGAGGTGGCGTGGGCGCTGCGCGCCGTCGAGTCCAGCCGGGCCCGCCTGGTGCAGGCCGGCTACGAGGAGCGCCGCCGGCTGGAACGCGACCTGCACGACGGCGCCCAGCAGCGGCTGGTGTCGCTCGGCATGGCGTTCCGGCTGGCCCAGCGCCACCTCGACGACGGGAGCGTCGACGTCGACGGGCTGCTCGACCAGGGCGTCGCGGAACTGGGCACCGCCCTCGCCGAGCTGCGCAAGATCGCTTACGGGCTGCGGCCCGGCCGGCTCGACGACGGCCTGGACGCCGCGCTGACCGA